>ERZ791912.8-NODE-8-length-192274-cov-42.120560_pt1 | contig 192274 bp, 189 predicted proteins | sample MGYA00510141_ERZ791912 | MGnify/ENA primary metagenome ERZ791912 (study PRJEB30046, sample SAMN00792082) | human gut metagenome | study: EMG produced TPA metagenomics assembly of the A metagenome-wide association study of gut microbiota in type 2... | reverse complement strand
CTCATGCTTCTCCCCTTTGATTTAGCCACACATTCATTTTTCGTAAATTAAGCCACAACCAGACATAATATAAGTGAAAATCGGTGCTGCGCATACATCGTGAGATGCACTTGAAGTTCAATTGTGATAGTTCTTAGACTTTTCCTTAACTACCCAGCTATCCACAGACACGGATGTCTGTGGAAGTGAGATATGGGACACGGATGTCCCGTATCGAACGGTAGCGGCAGTAGTCACAACCTATAAGAAAAGTCTTAGAAATATCCAATTGAAACTTCTGGCATCGATGATGTATGCGCAGCACCTATTTTCACTTATATTATGTCGTCAGTTCGCAAACCGAATGTATGCTAAACAACAAACAAGTCTACTCTGTAGTTTCACTTGCCTCAGCTGCCTCAGCCTTTCCTAATTCTAATTCATATTCATCGAAGATATAGTTAAGAATAGGAGCTAATCCAACAAATTCACAGCCATAGGCATATAGGTCGGAGTTATCAAGAGGCTGGCATCTTATAATTTTAATAACACAATATATGACGTCTTCTTCAGAGCCTAACTTCAATGCTGCGTTGAAATAAAAATCAATAGGAAGAATGCTTTTTGATCTGAATCCGATACCACTTTTAGATATGTCGGTTACGGTTATTGGTGAATCTATATTTCTTATGTTTACATTATTCTGCTTGAAAAGATTGGATACATTAAGCTTAAGGTCGGCTTTTAATCTTTTATAGCGTCTTTTTTCGATTCCATTTTTAATATTTTTATTTTTCACACTATTTCCCCCTTATATGTGATTTAGCTTGTAAGATGCATTTTGTTGTGTGGATTATATCCCTTGTTGTTTAACATACTCTAATATGTTCAGATTATCATACCGTGATTATTATGTACTTTCATATGTACAGAATATATTCTTGTAAAACTGCAGAAATTAGAATATTCCCCGGGTTATTGTGAAATGTATATATATTTCTTTTTTATAATGATACTATCTTGTGCAATAATATGCAAGTTTGTCTATTGATTTTGAATGTAGGCTGTTATATAATTTTTTAGTGTTGGGTATAAATTGTACCTGCATATATTCTGTTTATTGATATTAGATAATATAAGTAGAATACATGCTATATCAGCTAATCAGTAATCAGAATACATTTACTAAAATAAGTATTTAAAGGATGGACGCGATCATGGAAAAGTTTGAGTTACTTTATGAAGGAAAAGTCAGAGAAGTATATGATATAGGAGATAAGCTTGTTATTGCTGCAACAGACCGTATATCAGCCTTCGACCATATTTTAAAGAATAAGGTTACAGATAAGGGTGCTATTCTTACACAGATGTCTAAGTTCTGGTTTGATTATACAAAGGATGTTATTCCTAATCATATGATTTCTGTTGATGTTAATGATATGCCAGAATTCTTCCAGAATGAAAAGTATGCAAGAAGAAGCATGATGTGTAAGAAGCTTACTATGCTTCCAGTCGAGTGCATCGTAAGAGGATATATAACAGGAAGTGGCTGGGCAAGCTACCAGAAGAATGGTACAGTCTGTGGAATAAAGCTTCCAGAAGGACTAGAAGAGTCAGAAAAGCTTCCAGAACCAATCTATACACCAAGTACAAAGGCTGAGATTGGTGACCATGATGAGAATATTTCATTTGAACAGAGCATTGATGTATTAGAGAAGAAGTTCCCAGGCAAGGGACTTGAATACGCAACTAAGATTAAGGATGCAACTATTGCTCTTTATAAGAAGTGTGCAGAGTATGCATTAAGCAAGGGTATTATTATTGCTGATACTAAGTTTGAATTCGGTCTTGATGAGAACGGAGAGGTTGTTATCGGTGATGAGATGCTTACACCAGACAGCTCACGTTTCTGGCCATTGGAAGGATATAAGAAGGGACAGGGACAGCCATCTTATGATAAGCAGTTTGTAAGAAACTGGCTTCTTGCTAATCCGGATAGTGATTACCTTCTTCCAGATGATATTATTGAGAAGACAGTTGATAAGTACAAGGAAGCCTATAAGCTTCTTACTGGTGAAGATTTCTAATACATCATTAATAATCATTCTGCAGTCTATGTCAAAGACCGATGTGGTGTGATGGCGATAGCATAATCGCAGAATGGAAAGAAGAACTGATAATAATTATAATAAGACAGAGGTTAGTGTGAAAAATAAGATTTTTCACACGCAAGATTTGTACTTCGCACAAACTTGAGATGCGCAAAGAAGCGGCGCAAGAATGGAGATTATTATGAACAATAGTTATATAGATGATAGAAAGCTTCATGAGGAATGTGGAGTATTTGGTGTATATGATTTTGATGGTGCTGATGTAGCATCAACTATATACTATGGATTGTTTGCATTACAGCACAGAGGGCAGGAAAGCTGCGGTATTGCTGTAAGTGATACAGACGGCCCTAAGGGAAAAGTGCTTTCACATAAGGATATGGGACTTGTTAACGAAGTATTTAATCCGGAATCGCTTGAAAAGCTGAAGGGAAATATAGGTGTTGGACATGTACGTTATTCAACGGCAGGAAGTTCAACAAGAGAAAATGCACAGCCACTTGTTCTTAACTATGTTAAGGGTACACTTGGCATGGCACACAATGGTAATCTTATTAATGCTGTGGAGCTGAGGGAAGAGCTTTCGTATACAGGTGCTATATTCCAGACAACTATAGATTCAGAGGTTATAGCATATCTGATAGCAAGGGAAAGACTTAACACAGGAACAGTAGAAGATGCAGTTAAAAATGCGATGAAGAAGATTAAGGGTGCATATTCACTTATTGTAATGAGTCCAAGAAAGCTCATAGGAGCAAGAGATCCTTTTGGATTTAAGCCACTTTGCATAGGTAAGAGGGATAATGCCTATTTCTTATCATCAGAAACATGCGCTTTGGATACTGTTGGAGCAGAATTTATAAGAGATGTACTTCCAGGCGAAATTGTTACCATAACAAAGGATGGAATAAAGTCAGATACATCTTTATGCCAGAAGAACACAGCAAGATGTGTGTTTGAATATATATATTTTGCAAGACCAGACAGTAAGATAGATGGTATGGGTGTATATGAGTCGCGTGTAAATGCGGGACGAATATTAGCTAAGACACATCCAGTTGAAGCAGATCTTGTTGTGGGTGTTCCAGAATCAGGTAATCCGGCAGCATTAGGATATTCCATGGAGTCAGGAATACCATATGGCAATGCATTTATAAAGAATAATTACGTAGGAAGAACATTTATAAAGCCAAAGCAGGAGCAGAGAGAGTCAAGTGTTAAGGTTAAGCTTAATGTGCTAAAGGAAGTTGTTGCAGGAAAGAGAGTTATTATGATTGATGACTCAATCGTAAGAGGAACTACAAGCAGCAGAATTATCAATCTTTTAAGACAGGCAGGAGCTAAGGAAGTGCATGTAAGAATAAGTTCGCCAGCTTTCCTTCATCCTTGTTATTTTGGTACAGATATACCATCAGAGGATCAGCTTATTGCATCAGGAAGAACTGTTGAAGAGATATGTAAGGAAATCGGTGCAGATTCGCTGGGATATCTTGAAACAGATAAGCTTAGTGAGATGATATGTAACCAGACTGGATTCTGTGATGCATGTTTTACTGGAAATTATCCAATCGAACCACCTACAATAGATATTCGTGGAGAGATGGGCTGATAGTCTGAATAAACAGAAATTTTATTATGGAGAGGGAAATCCCTCTCCTTTTCTGTATGTGTCTGGCATATAGTATGAAGGATATACAAAAAACAGGAGGGATGATTATAATTATGGATAAAAATAAGCAGGATAGACTTAATAAACAGATGAGGTTTATAGAAGAAATAGATAAAGAAAAGCTTATAGGAAGGCAGACATATCTATCAGATGCTTCAAGGAAAGAAAATGATGCAGAGCATGCATGGCATATGGCTATTATGGCTGTACTTTTAAAAGAGTATGCCAATGAAAAAATAGATGTTTTAAAAACTATGACGATGCTTCTTATACATGACATAGTTGAAATAGATGCAGGAGACACATATGCGTATGATGAGGAAGCTAAAAAAACACAGAGGGAAAGAGAACTTGCAGCAGCTGACAGGATATTTGGATTACTGCCTCATGATCAGGCAGAATATATGAGAGGTCTGTGGGATGAATTTGAGGAAAGAAGGACACCAGAGGCAAAGTTTGCAAGAACTCTTGATAATGTGCAGCCAGTTATGCTTAACAGCGCATCATGTGGAAAAAGCTGGAAGGAAAAAGGAGTGCATCTTAGCCAGATTCTAAAAAGAAATGAGCATACCATGGATGGATCAGAAGAGTTATGGAACTATGCATTTGATAATTATATAAAGCCTAATGTAGATGCAGGGAAAATAAAAAAAGATTAAGAAAGATATATGGAATGAATAAAAAGAGAAACGTTAAACGTGCAATAAAACAAGAAATGTAATCGCACAATAAAACGTGCAATAAAACGAAAAATGTTAATCATTGAATGGATAGCATGTATATGGTATAATAAAAAAGTGATTTCTGACTAAATCACGATTAAAGTTGAATAATGACAATTTAAGAAAGGCGGATTGCAAGGATGAACGACAGATATCAGACACCACTTGCCGAAAGATATGCAAGTAAGGAGATGCAGTACATATTCTCTCCAGATATGAAGTTTAAAACATGGAGAAAATTATGGATTGCTTTAGCTGAAACAGAGGCTGAATTAGGACTTCCTATTACACAGGAGCAGATTGATGAGCTTAAGGCACATCAGGATGATATTAACTATGAAGATGCTAAGAAGAGAGAAAAGGAAGTACGTCATGATGTTATGTCGCATGTATATGCGTATGGTCTTCAGTGTCCAAAGGCTAAGGGAATCATTCACCTTGGTGCTACATCATGTTATGTAGGAGATAATACAGATATCATAATTATGACAGAAGGTTTAAAGCTTGTACGTAAGAAGCTTGTTAATGTTATCAACGAGTTATCTAAATTCGCTGATAAGTATAAGGCACAGCCAACACTGGCTTTCACACATTTCCAGCCAGCACAGCCTACAACAGTTGGCAAAAGAGCTACACTCTGGCTCAATGAGCTTGTTATGGATCTTGAAGATCTTGATTATGTGTTATCAACAATGAAGCTTCTTGGATGTAAGGGAACAACAGGAACACAGGCTTCATTCCTTGAACTTTTTAATGGAGATCAGGATAAAATCCGCCAGATAGATAAAAAGATTGCTGAAAAGATGGGATTTGAAGAGTGCGTTCCTGTATCAGGACAGACTTACTCACGTAAGATTGATACAAGAGTGCTTAACATTCTTGCAGGTATTGCAGCATCAGCACACAAGTTCTCTAATGATATAAGATTATTACAGCATCTTAAAGAGGTTGAGGAACCATTTGAAAAGTCACAGATTGGTTCATCAGCTATGGCATATAAGAGAAATCCAATGAGAAGTGAGCGTATGGCTTCACTTGCTGACTATGTTTTATGTGATGCACTTAATCCAGCTATTGTATCAAGTACACAGTGGTTTGAAAGAACACTTGATGATTCAGCTAACAAGAGACTTTCTGTACCGGAAGGCTTTCTTGCAGTAGATGGTATACTTGATCTTTATCTTAATGTTGTAGACGGACTTGTTGTATATGATAAGGTTATAATTAAACATATGATGGCAGAGCTTCCGTTTATGGCAACAGAAAATATTATGATGGATGCTGTTAAGGCTGGTGGTGACAGACAGGAACTTCATGAAAGAATCAGAGAGCTTTCTATGGTTGCAGGAAAGCGTGTTAAGCAGGAGGGACTTGATAATAACCTTCTTGAACTTATAGCAGCTGATCCTATGTTTGGAGTTACACTTGAGGAACTTCAGGCTAAGCTTGATCCTATCAAGTACGTAGGACGTTCTAAGGAACAGGTGGAAGAGTATCTTGCTGAGGTTATTAAGCCAATACTAGATGCTAATGCTGATGATCTTGGACTTACAGCACAGATTAACGTTTAATAACAGAAATTTACATTAAAGGATATATAACATTTGAAAAATTCAGTCAGAACAAATATTAAAAAATTATTTAATCACATTAACAGAATAATACCTGTGTATGCTATAATACCGCTTATTGCGTGCTTTTCATGGAATATGCTTGTGTACTGGGGAACAAGGTGTATTAATGCGGATATGAAGCATTTTGATATGACACTTCCTATAGACAGGGCAACGCCGGTTATTCCTGTATTTGTTGTGGTGTATTTCGGATGTTATATATCCTGGATTATATATTATATAGCAAGTGTACGTGTGGGTAGATATGAATGCGCAAGATTTGTTACATTTGATATTATAACACGTACATGTTGTGCTATATTGTTTGTAGTTATTCCTACTTATAATATCAGGCCAGATATCACAGGAGAAGATATATTTTCATGTGCTTTGAGATTTTTATATGAGATTGATGCAGCTGATAATCTGTTTCCATCGATTCATTGTCTTGTAAGTTGGAATTGCTATATCGGTGTGAGAAATATTAAAGAATATCCGGTAATTTTTAAGAATATGGCAGCAGTGATAGCTGTTATGGTATTTATTTCCACACTTGTCACCAAACAACATGTTATTGCCGATGTCATATCAGCAGTTGCGATATCTGAGGTGTGCTGGCTGGTTGTTAACAAGACAGGAGTATACAGATTTCTGCTCAATATTATGAATGGTGTAAAGGAAGCAGGTAAGTGAAAAATTTATTGAAGAGAAATAAGAAAAATATATTTAATGGAAGTTTTCTGATTATACTGTTCATGATAACGTTATACTATGTGTTTCATGGCTCTGGCGACAGTCTTTCAGAGGTGTGGGCAAAAATGCAGATGGCAGATCCGGTATGGGTTGTACTGTCTGTGATTTTTATTGTATTGTTTATATATGGTGAATCCCATATTATACATTATCTTTTTGGAACATTTGGTATCAGGACACGTAGATTTACCTGCTTTTTATATTCGTGTGCAGGTTTTTTCTTTAGCTGTATTACACCATCTGCTTCGGGCGGACAGCCTATGCAGGTATATTATATGAAAAGGAACAGGATTCCTATACCATTTGCTACAGTTATACTTATGATTATAACTATTACATATAAAGCTGTACTTGTAGCTGTAGGAGTATGGCTTATGCTGTTTGACAGAACATTTATAAATGAAAGGCTGGATGGAATACGTTTTGTGTTTTATCTTGGAATAATTCTTAATATAATATGTATAGCAGCGATGCTGATTCTGGTTTTTAATAACAGGTTAGCAACTAACATATGCAGTATGGTTATCCGTGTGCTTGAAAGACTTCATATTATGAAGAGTGATAATCAAAGGATAGACAGATTAAACGATGCCATGGAAGTGTATAGAAGAACGGCAGCATATTTAAAGAAGCATGTTTTAGTTGTATTTAAGGTATTTGTTATTACTATATTGCAAAGGACAGCGTATTTTTTTACAACATATTTTATATATAGATCGTTTGGGCTAAAAGGAACTGGTATGTATACGGTTGTTATGTTGCAGGCAGTTATATCTCTTTCGGTCGATATGCTTCCGCTACCGGGAGGTATGGGTATAAGTGAGGCACTTTTCAGGGTGATATATCTTCCTGTTTTTGGAAGTAATCTTATTACGGCAGGACTGGTGCTAAGCAGATCAGTAAGCTTTTATACAGAGCTTTTTGTCAGTGCAGTATTTACAATGTTTGCGCATATATACATAGGGCGCTTTACTAAGAAAGAAATAGTTGGAGTTGATGACTTTAACATTGATTATAGATAGAAGAAGAGGAATACAAATGATTGGTTTTTATGATTATACAGTTGTACTTACATATATAAGTATGATGATATCTATGTACGGAATAACTTTGTGCATGGATGGACATTTTAAAAGAGCAATAGTGTGTCTTGCATTATCGGGCTTGTGTGATATGTTTGATGGCAAGATAGCGAGAACTAAAAAAAATCGAACGGATGAAGAAAAATGTTATGGCATACAGATAGATTCACTGTGCGATATAGTATGTTTTGGTATATTGCCAATCGTAATATGCTATAAAATCGGTATAACAGATATTATCGGGATTGTCTGCCTTATGATATATGGACTGGCTGGACTTATAAGACTGGCATTTTATAATGTTAAGGAACAGATAAGACAGAATGAAACATCTGAAAACAGAAAGTACTACCAGGGGATGCCTATAACATCAATATCGGTTATTTTACCTATATTATATATGTTAAGACCGGTATTTCCGGACAACATGTTTCTTATAGTGCTGAAGGTGGCAGTGTTTATCACAGCGTTATTGTTTGTAACAAACTTTAAATTCAAAAAACCAAACAATCTTATGCTGTCAGTGCTTGTGTTTGTAGTTGCTATGGCTGTTATATATATGTTTACAACACATTGGCTTATGTGGAGAATGAGCTGATTGCTGCAAAAAGGCTTTGTTAAAAACTTTGAGACATAGCTTTTGGACTGTTTATGGATAGTTGTGTAAATGTAGTTTGGTAGATTATGTTAAGTGATGGGGAGGTAAGGAAGTATGCAGGCTGTTGACAGACATAGAAAGATGGTTGGCAAAGATGATGCACAGGATAAGCTGATAAAATATATGTATGAAACTAAAGCTGGAAGAGTGATAACATCATTTCTGATAAAACCCTGGTTGTCAGAAGCTTGTAAAACAATACTTGATATGCGTGGTTCAAGATTGTTAATACCGTTGTTTATAAAAGCAAATAATATTGATATGTCTTTATATGAGAAAAGCACATATAAGGATTATTTGTCATTCAATGATTTTTTTACAAGAAAAATAAAGCCACAGAACAGACGGATTGATATGAACAAAACCTCTCTTATAAGTCCTTGTGATGCAAGGCTGAGTATGTATTTTATAGATGAAAAGTCATCATTTCTTATAAAGAATACAAGATATACACTTAAGGAGCTTTTAAGAGATGGGGAGCTTGCAAAAAAATATGAGGGTGGATATATAGGAATATTCAGACTGTGTGTGGATGATTATCATAGATTTCATTTTATAGATGATGGGATTAAAAGCCATGAAAGACATATTAATGGAGTGTTTCATACAGTTAATCCAATAGCAAATGATGTATATCCTATATACAAGGAAAATACCAGAGAATATTGTGTACATAGGACAGAAAACTTTGGAGATGTCATAGTGATGGAAGTTGGAGCTCTCCTGGTTGGCAGAATTGTCAATAATATGGAAAAGTGCAGGACTAAAAAGGGGGCTGAAAAAGGTTATTTTGAATATGGCGGTTCAACAGTAGTTCTTATATTTAAAAAGGATGCAATCATACCGGATGAGGATATACTGGTTAATACAGTAGCTGGATATGAGACTAAGGTTAACATGGGCGAGAAAATAGGCACATCGGTTTATATAAGGTGATATATTGTTTTCTGCAGAAAGAGATTGATAATATTAGGAAGATAGCTTTTATGTCTGTGATAAGATGTAGGAGCTGTCTTTTTATTTTAGCAGATTTATATACAATCTATCCGTTCTTTCAGTATTTATGGGGGTTCAGAGAGATTTTTAGACATAAAAAAGGTGAAAAGTTTAGTATATATGTGATAAAGAATTTGATGAGAATGTTTAGTACATGGTTATTATAAAGAATTATGTTATGTATCAAACATATGAATAGCTTTGTGTAATAAATAAAATACATAAGAAAATAAAAAGATACCAATAAAAAATACTGATAACATATATGTTGATTTGTAAGTATAACTATTGTATAATAATATAGTAAACAGTATATAAAGATTATGGTTTACAAAAGCGAAGGGGACGGCTTAAAAACAAAAGAAAGGGGTATTGTTTGGATAGGGTTAATGAGTTAATAAAAAGAGTAAGACTGCTAAGACCAATAGATGATGCTATGTTTAAGAAGTTAGCAGAATCTAGGGAGGTATGTCAGGAGATACTAAGGGTAATACTTGACGATAAGAAGCTTATAGTAGAAGAAGTGATATCAGAAGACAGTATTGCCAATATATTTGGAAGAGCAGTAATACTTGATGCATTATGTATATTGGGAAATGGAACAATGTGCAACATAGAGATACAGAAAGAGAATGTTAATGATGATGTAAAACGAGTGAGATATAATGCATCAAGTATTGTATCAAGATTTTCTGAAAAGGGACAGAAGTTTTCAGAAATACCAGATGTCATAGTTGTATATATTTCAGAGTATGATGTATTCAGGCTGGGAAGAACAATCTACCATATTGATTCAGTTATAAGAGAAACTAATACAACTGTAGATGATGGATTATCAAGAGTGTTTGTTAATACTCAGTATGCAGATACCGATAATACAGATGTAGGAGAACTTATGAAATGTTTCTTACAGAAAGAGATTGATAATGATAAGTTTCCAGAATTATCGGATAGGTTATCATACTTTAAGAATGATGTGAAGGGAGTTGATTCTATGTGTGACATAATTAAAGATTATGCGAAGGAATATGCAGAAGAGGAAAAAGCAGAAATGCTTGTTGAAATCATTGAGAATATAGCTAAAAGTACAGGTAGTATTGATGAAGCTTGTGAGATAGCTAAAAAATCACGCAAACAATATGAAGCTGCTAAAGCACTATTAGAAAAGACTCTTACGGTATAAAAGAGATTAATTATTGTTTGAGAATTATAATTTCAAGAAGATAGCTTTTATGTCTATAATGATGTAGAAGCTGTCTTTTTATTTTAACAGATTTTATCTTTGTATAATAAATAATTTTATATTTTCGCAAGGAATAATTATTACAGAACAAATGTTTTGTGTTACCTCTTGTGTTACCTTTGCAAGTCTGCAATGAATCAACGATATACAATCTCGCCTTTCTTTCAGTATTTATGGGGATTCAGAGAGATTTTTAGACATAAAAAAAGTAGCGAGAGAGGGATTTGAACCCACGACACCACGGGTATGAACCGTGTGCTCTAGCCAACTGAGCTATCTCGCCACAAAAGAAAATATATAATATATTAGAACTTTCGTTCTAAATGGGACCTACAGGGCTCGAACCTGTGACCCTCTGCTTGTAAGGCAGATGCTCTCCCAGCTGAGCTAAGATCCCGTTCGTTTGTCTGCGTTTTGTCTCACGCAAACTGCTTCGCTATTATAATATTAAAATGCACTAGTTGTCAACACTTTTTTTGAAAAAAATTAAAAAATATTATCTTTTTTTAAACTTAAACAATGAAGTGTACAAGTTGCATAAAAAATGTATATTAAACTTGTGATAATAGGCAAAAATACATAAAAGGACTTGAAAAAATAAAACATGTATGCTATTTTATAACTACCATTACAAATACTTTTTACAAGATTTTATTTTCATATTGAATTCTAGTTTCTAACAAAGATTAGAATTCTCCCTCCTTTCATCATAATGGTATATAATTCCATTGTGAGTATTATTTTTCTCCCCTGCGATCTTAAAGATAAAGATTGCAGGGGCTTTTAAAATGTTTCTAATCAATTTCAATTATTCCAATTTATTTCCACTATCAATAATGCCAATTTTCAATTTATTTCCAATACTATGCTTATTAATATGTGCTTGTAAATGTTATAAAAATGTGTTTTACTTATAAAGATAAGAATAAATTTGAAAATATACGATATCATAGAAAGGTATGGTTAGCATATGAGAGTTGGACTGGGTTATGATGTTCACAAATTAGTTGAAAATAGAAAACTTATTCTTGGCGGCGTGGAGATACCATATGAGAAGGGACTTCTTGGACATTCAGATGCTGATGTACTTCTTCATGCTATCATGGATGCACTCCTTGGTGCAGCAGCACTTGGAGATATAGGAAAGCATTTCCCGGATTCTGATGACAGATACAAGGGAATATCAAGCATGAAGCTTTTAGAGCATGTTGGTGCGCTTCTTGATGAGAATAATTATATTATAGAGAATATAGATGCAACTATTATTGCACAAAGACCTAAGATGCGTCCGTATATAGACACTATGCGTGAGAATATAGCAAAGACGCTTAAGCTTGATATTAACCAGGTGAATATCAAAGCAACAACAGAAGAAGGACTTGGATTCACAGGAACAGGAGAAGGTATATCATCACAGGCTATATGCAGTCTTGTTTCAGTGTCTAATTATATATATGGTGATTCTGATATGACAAACTGTTGCAGCGGCTGTAACGGATGTGCTGCAAAAAGAGAAGTATAAAGAACATAAATATACAACAGCATATCTGAGATAAAATACATCATATAATGAATTAAGATCATATGAATAGTTAGGAAGTTATCAGATATGAAATATTTAGATTTTATAAAGCAGGAAATGGCTGTGATTATGGATAGGGATCCAGCTATCAAAACTAAGATGGAGGTGTTTCTTTATCCTAGTTTCTGGGCGTTGTTAAAGTATAGAAAAGCTCATAAATTATATGAGAAAGGCCATTTTTACAGAGCCAGGAGATTATCACAAAAGACTGCAAGAAAGACGGGTATAGAGATTCATCCAGGTGCTACAATAGGTGAAGGATTGTTTATTGATCATGGACACGGTGTTGTTATTGGTGAGACTACTATTATCGGGGATAATGTAACACTTTACCAGGGAGTAACTCTTGGTGGAACTGGTAAAGAGCAGGGCAAGAGACACCCGACACTTGGAAGCAATATTATGATAGGTGCAGGTGCAAAGGTACTTGGTTCTGTTACTATAGGTGACAACTGTAAGATAGGTGCAGGTTCAGTTGTTGTAAAGGATGTTCCAGCGAATTCTACAGTAGTCGGTGTTCCAGGCAGAATTGTTATAAGGGATAATGTAAGGGTTGAAACTGATCTTGATCAGATACACCTCCCAGATCCGGTTATGAACGAGATAGAAAAGCTTAGGGAACAGAATCAGAAGTTAAAGAAGCGGCTTGCCAAGCTTGAGAATTCGGTTAATGAATCAAGAAGAGATGAAGATGACGAGTAACATATAGGCAAGGATATATGTTATGCGTAGAAATGAGGATGTTATGAAGATATATAATACACTTTCAAGACGTAAGGAAGAGTTTAAGCCTTTAGAAGAAGGAAAAGTTAAAATGTATGTATGCGGTCCTACTGTGTACAATCTTATCCATATAGGAAATGCAAGACCTATGATAGTGTTTGATACAGTAAGAAGATATCTGGAGTATAAAGGATATGATGTAAACTATGTATCAAACTTTACTGATGTAGATGACAAGATTATTAAAAGAGCTATAGAAGAGGGCGTTACAGCAGAAGAAATATCTAAAAGATATATAGAAGAATGCAAGAAGGATATGGCAGGCATGAATATAAAGCCGGCTACAACACATCCACTTGCCACTAAAGAAATAGATGGAATGATAAGCATGATCCAAACACTTGTCGATAAAGGTTATGCATACGAAAAGAATGGAACTGTATATTACAGAACAAGAAAGTTTGAAGGTTATGGAAAGCTTTCTAAGAAGAATATAGATGATCTTGAAGCAGGACATAGAGATGATGCACATAAGCTTAAGGTTTCAGGTGAGGATGAGAAGGAAGATCCACTTGATTTCGTGTTATGGAAGCCTAAGAAGGACGGAGAGCCATATTGGGAATCACCATGGAGCGATGGACGTCCAGGATGGCATATAGAATGTTCTGTTATGGCAAAGAAGTATCTTGCAGATGAGATAGATATACATGCAGGAGGAGAGGATCTTATATTCCCACACCATGAGAATGAAATAGCACAGTCAGAAGCTGCGAATGGTGTTCCTTTTGCAAAGTACTGGATGCATAATGCATTTCTTAATATAGATAACAAAAAGATGTCAAAGTCACTTGGAAACTTCTTTACAGTAAGAGATATAGCAAAAGAGTATGACCTTCAGGTGTTAAGATTCTTCATGCTTTCTGCACATTACAGAAATCCGATTAATTTCAGCCATGAGCTTATGGAATCAGCAAAGAACAGCCTTGACAGAATAGTGACATCCGTTACGAATCTTACACATCTTGAAAAGACAGCTGCTGATTTATCTATGACAGATGAAGAACAGAAGGTGCTTGATTTAACAAAGGATATTTATAAGAAGTTTGAAGCAGCCATGGATGATGATTTTAATACAGCGGATGCTATATCAGCAGTATTTGAACTTGTAAAGCTGGCTAATTCCAACTCATCAGAGACTGATACAAAGGCTTATATTACAGCACTTAAGGAAAGCATAGTAAAGCTTGCAGACATACTTGGCCTTAATGTTGTTAAGGAGGAAGAACTTCTTGATGAAGATGTGGAAGCACTTATTAATGAAAGACAGCAGGCAAGAAAAGACAGAAACTTTGCAAGAGCTGATGAGATAAGAGATGAGCTTACTGCTAAGGGAATTGTTCTTGAAGATACAAGAGAAGGTGTCAGATGGAAGAGAGCATAATAAAAAGTGATAGTCATATAGAAGGTATAAGTAAGGACAATCTTACATATGATATATGGAAGAGTCTGGGACTTAAAGAGGTGAGTCCCAGACAGCTTTCTCCACTTGTGCTTGCTTATATAGGTGACAGCATATTTGACCTTGTGGTAAAAACTATGATAGTTACAAAGGGCAACACACAGGTTAATAAGATGAACAGAATGGCAAGCAGTATAGTAAAGGCCGAGTCACAGTCTAAGATGATAGGATATATTGAGGATAAGCTGTCAGAGGAAGAGGAAGGTGTGTATAAAAGAGGTCGCAATGCCAAGTCATATACATCTGCTAAAAATGCTTCAATAAGTGACTATAGACGTGCAACAGGTTTTGAAGCACTTATGGGATATCTGTACATGTCAGGAAGATATGAACGTATGTGTGAGCTTATAAAAGATGCACTAGATTATCTTGAGAGTGAAAAAAGCGATAAGTGATATCTGATTATGTGTAACGAATCTGTACAGCAGAAATAGGAGTTTAAGATAATGCGATATAAGGAATTAACATTTGAAGGACGTAATGCGGTTCTTGAGGCATTTCGTTCAGGAAAGACAATAGATAAGCTATATATACTTGATGGGTGTCAGGATGGACCAGTTAAGAGCATAGTCAGGGAAGCAAAGAAGACATCCACAATCATCAGCTATGTAGAGAAGGAAAGACTTGACAGGCTTGCTAATACAGGACATCATCAGGGAGTGGTTGCTATAGGTGCAGCTTACGAATATGCTGATGTTGAGGATATACTTGAGGCTGCCAGAAGCAAGGGAGAAGATCCGTTTATATTTATACTTGATGAGATAGAAGATCCTCATAATCTTGGTGCTATCATAAGAACAGCTAATCTGGCTGGTGCGCATGGTGTTATTATACCTAAAAGAAGAGCTGTAGGGCTAACAGCTACAGTTGCCAAGACATCTGCAGGAGCTATAAACTATACACCAGTAGCTAAGGTAACTAACATAGCAGCTACTATAGAGTCACTTAAGAAAGAGGGACTATGGTTTGTATGTGCCGATATGGGTGGAGAGACTATGTATAACCTTAATCTTAAAGGACCTATTGGACTTGTTATAGGTAACGAAGGAAATGGCGTGAGCAGACTGGTAAAGGAAAAGTGTGATTTTGTTGCATCTATTCCTATGAAAGGTGATATAGATTCACTTAATGCATCAGTGGCAGCAGGTGTTATGGCGTTTGAAATAGTAAGGCAGAGAAGCATGTAGATAACAGCTAAAAAGAATGAGGTGTTTGTGTCTATGGAACATTATGAGTTATACAGCGATGAAGAGCTTGTAAGCATGTATCGTAATGGCGATGAGAGAGCCGTAGATGCGATTATGGAAAGATATAAGAATCTTGTAAGAAAAAAGGCACATGCTATGTATATAGTTGGTGGAGAAAAAGATGATCTTATACAGGAAGGTATGATTGGGTTATATAAGGCGGTGACCACATACGATAAAGATAAGGAAGCCTCGTTTATGACATTTGCATCACTATGTATCAATGGACAGATAATGAATGCAGTTAAAGCTTCAAACACCAAGAAGAATTCACCTTTAAATGGCTATATTTCACTTGATGAGCCAGTAAACAGTGCTGATGATAATGCTGACATGAAGCTTATGGACACATTGGCTGGCATATACGAACAGAATCCGGAGCTGCTGTATATAGACAGGGAATATACGGGGAATCTGGAACAAAGGGTTTTTGAAACATTAAGCCCGTTGGAAAAGAATGTCATAAAACTGCTTATGGGTGGAAAAGACTATGTAAAAATAGCGCAAGAACTAAATCGTCCCCCTAAATCTATCGATAATGCCATACAACGTGCCAGAACTAAGATAGGAAAGGCAATAAGTCAAAATAATACTTGATAAATTTATGCAAAAATGATATAAATAGAATTGCTGTTATATAAAACAGCAATTATGCTATTGTAGCTCAGTGGTAGAGCACTTCATTGGTAATGAAGAGGTCGGGGGTCCAATTCCCCTCAATAGCTTGCGCGAGTAACGATGAGAATACAAAAGTATATTGCTGATTATTTATATTAAGTTATCAGCAGTCCAGAGTCAGAAGAAATAATAGAAGCCACCAGCGGTATGCTTGCATGCAAGCTGGTGGCTTCTGTTATTTCTTCTGGTGTATACGCTGGCTTTTTGGCGTATACGCCGGTTATATCAATAACAATGCCTGCCATTGTTATTGATATAACAGACTCTGGACTGCGTAAATATAACATTATAATAATAATCAATAAATATAATTGAATATATTCGAGGAGAACCGCGACATCCGAATCAGATAACTGATTCGGATGCATCGTTACCCGCACAACCTATTCAATCACAACCGCCTGATAATAATATCTCTTATAATAATCTTCAAACTTATCCATATCCCTTTCTACAATTCCATAAGTAGGATCGGCAAGAGTGACAGTCCTTTTAACAATATCGTATCCTGCCAGTGCGACACAATGTTCATTTCTTGGCCAGGTAAATACAGTTCCATCATCAAGAACAACTTCGTTATATTTGATTTCAGTAACATTATAATCAAAGCATGTCCACACAATAACAGGATGACCATTGGCCAGCTGTGCATATAGCATTTCTGGTGGCTGATAACTCATTATATAAGCTGAATGTTTGCTATCATTTGCTTTGAAAAATGCATTTGCAGCATTCGCAATGGCAGGTGCAAAGCAGCCGCTTCCAGAAGATTTCCATGGAGAACCCCAGAAGTACTCAACAAAGCAGCCTTTAGTTGCGGTATCCTTCATATCAAGATAATTCCTTGCAAGCTCTTCTTTGTCTATGTTATAGCCAAGATAGTGTAAAACCTCAGCAAGTGCTGTTATTTCACAGCCGGTAGGAAGCTGTGGGTATTGGCTTATGTAAGGAATATCAAGGCTGAAACTATCAGGATAGTCAGTGTTATCAAGGCTGCTTATGGAATATTCATTCACGGCTGATTTTATATAGTCAGGTTCAATAGATGAGGTTTCTATAATGTTATCAACAGACATTGATAGAGAACTATCTGGTTTATGGTTATTGTGATTATTAAAAAAATAATAAATAAACAATGTAATAAGTATGATTAATGATAGAAAAAGCATTACAAGTGGTGCTCTGCTATTGTGCTTTTTAGTGTTCATTATTATATACCATCCTTTAATTTCTTAAAATGTGCAATTCACGCGCAGTTTTAATAGCCTGTCTTCACACATATCCATATATCGTTTGGCATAATCAAGAAGTGTAAACATCGGCTTTATACATGTAATTTCTGAAAGCAGAAACGACTTTTTATACTTTTGACACTTACATCATTATATAAAAATAACCATAATAACTCAAGATAAGTTCTTTAGATAGTTAATTTAGTCAGCCAGCACAATGGTTATGTAAACTGGATTGAGGAAATTTGTTATAACGGCCGTATAGGAAAATGGCGTTTAAAAGCAAGATATTATTATTTTGCAAAGTTATTTCATAAACCCATTGCTTGAAACTGCTTACTTGTGTTATTATAACAGTTGTGGTTTTATGTATATTCATAAAGCGGCTAAAGTTATATGCTATATTTAAGTAGTAGCAGAATGGAGGAAACTATGGTAAAAGCTATTGTTGGTGCTAACTGGGGAGATGAAGGTAAGGGTAAGATTACAGATATGCTTGCTGAAGAATCTGATATCGTTGTAAGATTTCAGGGAGGAAGTAATGCCGGACATACAATCATAAACGATTACGGTAAGTTCGCGTTGCATCTTCTTCCATCAGGCGTATTCTACAACCATATTACAAGTGTTATTGGAAATGGTGTTGCCCTTAACATTCCTTATCTTATAAATGAGATTAAGAGCATTACAGACAGAAATGTTCCAATGCCTAAGATTCTTGTGTCAGATAGAGCACAGATTATGATGCCTTATCATATTGATTTTGATACATATGAGGAAGCAAGACTTGCAGGTAAGTCATTTGGTTCAACTAAGTCAGGAATTGCTCCATTCTATTCAGATAAATACGCAAAGATTGGTTTTCAGGTTAGTGAGTTATTCGGAGATGAAGAAGCACTTAAGGAAAAGATTGCTAACGTATGTACATTAAAGAATGTTATGCTTGAGCATCTTTATCATAAGCCACTTCTTAAGGAAGAGGATATATTTAATACACTTATGGAGTACAAGGAGATGGTTAAGCCATTTGTATGCGATACATCAGCATTCCTTCATCAGGCTCTTAAGGATGGAAAGAAGATTCTTCTTGAAGGACAGTTAGGTTCTCTTAAGGATCCAGACCATGGAATATATCCTATGGTTACATCATCTTCAACACTTGCACCTTACGGCGCTATTGGTGCAGGTATTCCAGCTGCATCTATCCAGGATGTCGTTACAGTAGTTAAGGCATACTCATCAGCAGTAGGAGCTGGCGCATTTGTTAGTGAAATATTTGGTGATGAAGCTGACGAGTTAAGAAAGCGCGGCGGTGATGGCGGCGAGTTCGGTGCTACAACAGGACGTCCAAGAAGAATGGGATGGTTTGATGCAGTTGCAACACGTTATGGTGTACGTATGCAGGGAACAACGGAGGTTGCTCTTACAGTAGTAGATGTATTAGGATATCTTGATGAGATACCTATCTGTGTAGGTTATGAGATAGATGGAAAGGTTACTAAGGACTTCCCAACAACTTCAGAACTTGAAAAGGCTAAGCCAGTACTTAAGGTACTCCCAGGCTGGAAGTGTGATATAAGGGGAATCAAGAACTACGAAGACCTTCCAGAAGCCTGCCGCAACTATGTAGAAACTATTGAAAAGGAAATCGAAGCTCCTATAACAATGGTATCAAATGGACCAGGAAGACATGAGATTATTCATAGAGTAAGCTCTTATGGAAAGTAAAATTGAAATATAAAATATAGATTTATATTGATGAGCGTAAATTAGCGATGATTAAGAAAGTATATTCTTAATCATCGCTATTGTTGATACTACTGTTTACGACCTGAAAGATATTTATACATAAGCATCATTGCGTAAGCAACAACGGGAAGTACAATATCGGTGAATATGAGTCCTTTGAATAAAGTATGGGCTGTTTCGTTGTCGATAAAGGCAGTTATGAGAGTGATGATAATAAGGGCAGCCCATGCGATTACAACGGCAAGAGCAGCTATTCTTTTAAATTTTTTCATGATATCTCCATTCTGTTGGCTGTTTTGTTTCTGATGATGTATAAGGATTGCTTTATTGAACTGCAATTCACATAATACTATGGATTTTTAATAATAAAAATGGTATCATATTTTAGTTATATAGAAAAGGTATTTTTAACACTTTAGTTAAGAAAGGTAATCAATGATGATAAAGAATGTATTGGATTATTTATATAATTCAAAGGAAAAATATCCATTAAAGACAGCTGTAGCAGATGACAAGTCATCTATGACATATACAGAGCTTGTGGATAACGCAACAGCTATAGCGGCTGGATTGTCAGAGTATGTTGGAGTAAGAAGAGCAGTTCCTGTATATATGGATAAGAGCTGCGTTGCACTTGCTGCGTTTATGGGTGTAGTTATGACTGATAATTTTTATGTGTTATTAGAACCAGGACATCCGGCAGAAAGAATACATGGTATTCTTGACACTCTTGAGGCAGATATAATAGTTACAAACAGGAAAAATGAGAAAAAAGCAGCTAAGCTTGAGTTTGCTGGAAAGATAATATATATAGAGGATCTGCTTGAAACACAGGTTACTGATGAAATCAGGGACAGGCTTGCTTCTATAAAGGCCAGCTCGCTTGATATTGATCCTTTATATGCAATATTCACATCTGGTTCAACTGGTGTGCCTAAGGGTGTTGTTGTTAACCACCGCTCAGTTATTGATTTTATTGACTGTTTTACTGATACATTTGGAATATCAGAAAATGATGTTATAGGCAACCAGGCACCATTTGATTTTGATGTATCAGTCAAGGATATATATTCAAGTCTTAAGTGTGGGGCAACATTGCAGATTATTCCAAAGTCGATGTTTTCATTTCCTACAAGACTTCTTGACTATCTTGATGATAATAAGGTTACTACACTTATATGGGCTGTTTCAGCTTTATGTATAGTAACAACGCTTAACGGATTTGATTATAAAGTTCCTGAAAGTATCAACAAGGTTATATTCTCAGGAGAGGTTATGCCGATAAAGCATCTTAACAAGTGGAGAGAAATATATCCTGATGCTATGTTTGTCAATGTGTATGGACCAACAGAGATTACGTGTAACTGTACTTATTATATTGTTGACAGGGAGTTTGAACTTGAAGATGTACTACCAATGGGAAGTGCATTTCCTAATGAAAGAGTATTCCTTTTAGATGAGAATAATAATCAGATATGCTCAGACGAGCCTAAGAAAACTGGTGAGATATGTGTATCAGGAACAGCGGTAACTATGGGCTATTTTAATAACAGGGAAAAGACAGATAGTGCATTTGTACAGAATCCACTTAATCCATATTATAACGAGATAATATATAGAACAGGTGATCTTGGTTATTACAACGAGAGGGGTGAGATGTGCTTCTCCTCAAGAAAGGATTTCCAGATAAAGCACAATGGACACAGGATAGAGCTTGGTGAGATAGAGATGGCGATTAACTCCATGGATGGCATACAGAGAGCATGCTGCATATATGAACAGGAACAGAATAAGATATATGCTTTCTATGAAGGAAATGCTGACAACAAGTCACTTACACATTATCTTGTATCAAAGATTCCTAAGTTTATGATACCAGAAGTGCTTGTTAATGTTGAAGCTATGCCACTTACAAAAAATGGAAAGATAGATAGAAAGGCTTTGATGGAGGGATATAATGCTTAGTACAGAAAAAATCATTGAGATTGCCAATCAATATGGAACACCAATATATATATTGGATAAGGAGCATCTTGGTAAAAGAATACATGACATCCAGACTATATTAGGAAATGATATAACACTGTGTTATGCCATGAAAGCTAATCCATTTTTAGTAGATGCATTCAAGTCACTTAATACTAAATATGAGGTATGTTCACCAGGAGAGTTTGCAATATGCGAGCGTGAAAAGGTTAACATGCAGGATGTGGTTCTTTCAGGAGTTAACAAGGAAGAAAAGGATATATGTCATGTTATGGATGACTGTGGCGGTGTAGGTGTGTATACAGTGGAGTCTGTTGAACAGTATAGGCTGTTGTCTGATTGTGCTGCCACAAGAGAATTAAAGATAAATGTTCTTCTAAGGGTAACAAGTGGCAATCAGTTCGGACTTGATGAATCAGATATAGAAATGATTATAAAAAACAGAGAGTCACATCCTTATATTAACATACTGGGCCTGCAGTGCTATACAGGTACACAGAAGAAAAAGTTTGATATTATAAAAAATGAAATAGAATGGCTGGATGCTCTATGTGACAGGCTGTATGAGGAATATGGCTTCAAGGCAGAAGAGCTTGAGTATGGTCCAGGACTTCCTGTTGCATATTTTGGAGATGCAGCATATGAAAATAACTATGATATGCTTAAAGAATTAGCAGAGATGCTGTCATCTTACAAGGAAAAGTATCATATTACGTTAGAGATGGGAAGATATCTGGCAGCAGACTGTGGCGTATATGTTACCGGAGTAGCAGATATAAAGACTAATAAGGGACAGCAGTATGTAATAGTTGATGGAGGAATTAATCATGTAAACTATTATGGACAGACCATGGCTATGAAGATTCCTGCGTATTCATACGTAAAGGCTGATGGAACAATAGTAAGGGATAAAAATATATCTGATACACTAGCTGGAACAGATGATGAAAAGTGGACTATATGTGGTTCACTCTGTACAGTGGCAGATCTGATTGTAAAAAATCTTCCTATAGGAAAGCCACAGACAGGAGATAAGATAATATTTTATAATATAGGTGCATATTCAATAACAGAGGGTATATATTTGTTCTTAAGCAGAAGAATGCCTGTTATTACCGCATATAACGAAGATGGAAGTGTTGAGTTATACAGGGATGTTACTGCCACAGATACGATTAATTCACGAATATATGTTAAGTAGTTGTTAATTATAATAAAATATGCTTGACTAACATTCATATATGTTATATTTTTTATCTGACAGATTTTTATATTAAGATGTGAGCGCGAATAAATGCAGTGTGTATAATTTATGTGAATTATTTACGCAATACGTTTATATCAGATATAAGAATGATTGGAATAGAGGTTAACAAAGAGTCTATTCATGACGATATTTTTTATAAGAAAGGTTAGGTTATTAATAATGGATCAGTTAATGGATATTTTGACAGAGGTTAATTCAGATGTAGATTATGAAACATGTGATACACTTGTAGATGATGGAATCTTAGATTCTTTCGATATAGTATCAATCGTTGGAGAACTTAATGATACATTTGATATAGAGATTACTCCTGTGGACATAGTTCCAGAGAACTTTAATTCAGCTGAAGCTATGTGGGAAATGATTCAGAGACTTTCTGATAACTAGTTAGCATTTCTGTACGAATTACGGGAAACTAAATCAGTTTTAAGGGTTAGTGTATGTATTTATCGCTTAGACAGAGGAACAGATAGATAAGGAGGAATGATTATGGCAGCTATTTCAGGTTATAATTCAAGTAGTATATCGGCTTTATTCGCAGGTCTTAATTCAGGAAATAGTAGTTCATCCTTTGGAATAGGAAGTATTGATCTTAGTACTTATAATTCTATAAGGACAGGAACATATAAGCAGCTTCTTAAATCATACTATGCAAAGCATCCTGTTAAAGATTCTTCTAAGACAGATAGCGGCAGTACAACAACGATATCATCACAGAAAATTAACGCAGCTAAAACAAAGGATGCAGCTTCGGCGGTTGTTGATGATGCACAGGATTTAAAGAGCGTGTCTTTGTGGAACAAAAAGTCAGTTAAGAATGAAGATGGAACAACATCTGACAAATATGATACGGATGCTATATATAAGGCAGTATCATCATTTGTTAAAGATTATAATTCACTGATAGAGGCAGCAGGAGATTCTGAAGATAATTCTGTGTTAAGAACAGCTTCTAATGTTGTTAATAATACAAAGCAGAATTCAGCACTTCTTAAGAAGCTTGGCATCACGGTTGACAGTAAGAATAAGCTTTCGATTGATGAAACTAAATTCAAGAATGCAGATATGGCAGTAGCTAAGTCAGTGTTTGCAAGTACAGCATCATATGGACAGTCAGTTGCTTCAAGTGCTTCATCAATATACAGCAGTTCAGCAGCACAGCTTTCTAAGCTGCAGACACAGAACCTGTATAATTCGAGTGGTTCATATAATTATTATTCAGCTGGATCACTTTATAATCAGTTTACTTAGATAAAGAGAGGTTAAATATAATGGCATTATTAGATACATGGAGAAATCTTGCATACCAGACAGAGATGGATCAGAAAACAGCTAATGAGTTCTGGGGCAGTTATTTTACACAGGAGAAGGCAATCTATGAACAGATTCTTTCGGCTCCTGATACAGTAGTTAAGGGAACAGTTAAGGAACTTGCTGATAAGTATGGTGTGGAAGTACTTCTTATGGCAGGATTTCTTGATGGAATCAATGACAGCCTTAAGACTCCTAATCCAATAGAGACTATGGAAGAAGATACAGAAGTAAGCCTTGACTATGATAAGGAAAAGCTTTACTACAATATGGTTGGCTGCAAGGCAGACTGGTTATATGAACTTCCACAGTGGGATGCTTTACTTGATGAAGAAACAAGAAAGGCATTATACAAGAAACAGAAGTTATCAGGTACAGTTGTAAAGGGAAAGAAGATTGGACGTAACGATCCATGTCCATGTGGAAGTGGAAAGAAGTATAAGCAGTGCTGTGGAAAGAATGCTTAAGCTTATTCCAGGCTTTATGTTGTACATAATTGATATGTGTTAATGTTGAGTTAAACCTGCAGGTAGTCTGTTGTTATAGATTACCCGCAGGTCTTTTGCTAGTAAAAGAGAGAGGAAAGATGCTATGGAAGCCTATACAGGTTTTGCGTATGTATATGATGAATATATGGATAATATTCCATATGATGAATGGGAATATTATCTTTATGAACTTTTAAAGGAAAATAATATAGGAACTGATAGTACTATAGCTGATCTTGGCTGTGGTACTGGTACTGTCACGAGAATGCTTGACAAGGAAGGGTATGATATTCTTGGTATAGACCTTTCTGAGGATATGCTTTCTATTGCAAGTGAGAAAACGTATGAGTCAGGACAACAGATAATATATAGCTGCCAGGATATGAGAGAATTCGAACTTCCTTATGAGGTAGATGCATTCGTAAGTATAGGTGATTCCATGAATTATATAACTACGAATGATGATTTGTGTGATGTATTTAAATGCGTAAAAAAAGGACTAAAGCCAGGAGGCGTATTTATATTTGACCTTAAAACTATACATTTTTTTAAGGATATACTGTCAGACAACACATATGCAGAGAACAGAGAAGATTCTGCATTTATATGGGATAACTATTATGATGATGAAAGTGCTAATAATGAATATGAGCTTGCGGTGTTTGTAAGAAATGAAGATGGCACATTTGACAGGTTTGAGGAGCAGCATTACCAGCATGGTTTTACTATGGAAGAGGTTGAGAATGCTGTGAAAAAAGCAGGGCTTAAAATACGTTATGTATACGATGCCTTTACGCATAATGAGCCAGCACAGGAGTCAGAAAGACTATACTATATCGTTGAGCATAAGTAGTATAACACTGTAGTAACGTATATAAAAAGAAATGAGCATTAGTGTGAAAAATAAGATTTTTCACACGCAAGAATGGAGATTATTATGAAAGATTATATAGTCAGGGCAACAGCAGCGAGTGGACAGGTACGTGCCTTCGCAGCAACAACAAAAGATGTAGTTGAAACAGCAAGAAAAAATCATAACATGAGTCCGATAGCAACTATAGCACTTGGAAGACTTCTTACAGGTGGAGCTATGATGGGAACTATGATGAAAAATGATACAGATGTACTTACTATACAGGTTAAGGGTAACGGTCCGTTAGGTGCCATGACAGTTACAGCAGAGACTAATGGACATGTTAAAGGCTGTGTAGCTAATCCACAGGCTATGCTGCCACTTAAGGATGGACATATGGATATTGCTGGCGCAGTCGGAATAGGTGTGCTCAGTGTTATTAAAGATATAGGATTAAGAGAGCCATATGTAGGTGATACTATACTTATAACAAGTGAAATAGCTGATGATTTAACGTATTATTTTGCTACAAGTGAGCAGGTTCCATCATCTGTAGGACTTGGTGTGCTTATGAATAAGGATAACACAGTAAAGGAAGCTGGTGGCTTTATAATACAGCTTATGCCTAATGCAACTGAGGAGTTTATAGATAAGCTTGAAAAAAGAATTAAAGAGATAAAGTCAGTTACACAGATGCTTGAACATGGAATGACACCAGAGGAAATACTTGAGCATATATTTGAGGGTATGGAACTTCAGATACTGGATAAAATACCAACAGAATTTTACTGCAACTGCTCTAAGGAACGTGTAAGCGCAGCTGTTATAAGTGTTGGTAAGCAGGAGCTTCAGAAGATGATAGATGATGGCGAACCTATAGAGGTTAACTGTCATTTCTGTAATAGTCATTATAAGTTCAGTGTTGATGAACTTAAAGAGATGTATGAAAAGGCAAAGTAGTTAACAGCGGCTTGAAATTACATTAGCTTTGCAGTATTATAAAGTATAATATGCGAAAAAAGTGAACTTATTGTAGGAGGAATATACTGATGGATAACGAGACTGTTTCAAAGAATTTTATTGAACAGATTATTGATAAAGATATAAAGGAAGGTCACTGCGAAAAGGTAGTTACGCGATTTCCACCAGAACCTAACGGATATCTTCATATTGGACATGCAAAGTCCATATTACTTAACTATGGGCTTGCAAAGGAATACAATGGTCAGTTTAATATGAGATTTGATGATACGAATCCAACAAAAGAAAAAGTTGAATTCGTTGATTCTATAAAAAAGGATGTTGAATGGCTTGGAGCAAAATGGAATGGAGATGTTCTTTTTGCATCAGATTATTTTCCACAGATGTATGAGGCTGCAGTGCGCCTTATAAAGAAGGGAAAGGCTTATGTTGATGATTTATCAGCAGAAGAAATAAGAAAATACAGAGGAACTCTTACAGAGCCAGGTAAGGAGAGCCCATACAGAGACCGTTCAGTTGAAGAAAACCTTAAGCTTTTTGAGGAAATGAAGGAAGGCAGATATAGTGATGGCGAGAAGGTATTAAGAGCCAAGATAGACATGGCATCACCTAACATCAACATGAGAGATCCTGTTATATACAGAGTAGCACATATGACTCACCATAGAACAGGTGATAAGTGGTGCATATATCCTATGTATGATTTTGCACATCCTATAGAAGATGCCGTAGAAGGAATCACACATTCTATATGTACGCTTGAGTTTGAGGATCACAGACCTCTTTATGACTGGGTAGTTATAGAAACAGGCTATAAAACATCGCCAGAAGAGAATCCTAAGCAGATAGAGTTTGCCAAGTTGTATCTTACTAATGTAGTAACTGGAAAGAGATATATTAAGAAGCTTGTAGAGGATGGTGTGGTTGACGGATGGGATGATCCACGACTGGTATCTATAGCAGCTCTTAGAAGAAGAGGATTTACACCTGAGGCTATTAAGATGTTTGTTGAACTTGTAGGTGTAACTAAGGCACAGGGATCTGTAGAATATCCTATGCTTGAGTATTGTATAAGAGAAGACCTTAAGCTTAAGGTTAAACGTATGATGGCAATACTTGATCCGGTTAAGCTTGTAATCGACAACTATCCAGAAGATCAGGTAGAGTATATGGAAGTTTCTAACAATCAGGAAAATCCTGATATGGGAACAAGAAAAGTTCCATTTACAAAGGAATTGTATATTGAAAGAGAAGACTTCATGGAGGAACCACCTAAAAAGTATTTCAGATTATTTCCAGGTAACGAGGTACGTCTTATGAATGCATATTTTGTTACTTGTACAGGGTTTGAAAAGGATGAGGATGGCAATGTAACATGTATACATTGTACCTATGATCCTGCAACAAAAGGTGGCAATTTTACTGAGCGTAAAGTAAAGGGGACTATACACTGGGTATCAGCATCAAAGGGAATTAACGCAGAAGTCAGACTTTATGAGAACATTGTGGATGAAGAAAAGGGAGTATACAATGAGGAAGATGGTTCGATGAATATTAATCCTCATTCTCTTACAGTTCTTAAGAATTGTATTTTAGAGCCTGAGCTTGTTAATGCTAAGCCAGAAGACAGATTTCAGTTTGTAAGAAATGGCTATTTTTGTGTTGATAACAAAGACTCTAAGGAGAATGCACTGGTATTTAACAGAATCGTATCATTAAAGAGTTCATTTAAGCTCCAGAAATAATAAGTGGTTAACAACCTCTTTATGCGGGTAATGATATGGAAGAAAAACAGGAAAGTGTTTACCTTTATGATAAGAAGATCACATGTGCCGTGTGTAATAAAGAATTCATAACAAAGCAGGTAAGAACAGGCAAGGCAAGATTTAAGGGTACGAATGAAATACTAAAGCCCATATACACAGGTATAGATTGTACTAAATATGATGTAATCATGTGTCCTCATTGCGGATATGCAGCGGTGCCAAGAATATATGGGAAGCTGACAAACAAGCAGAAGGCGGCTCTTAAAGAATCAGTTGAAGGTAAGTTTAAGGTGACATGGAAGGATGAGGATTATTATTCATATGATGTCGCTATAAGACGATGTAAGATGGCGCTTTTAAGTGAGATGATAGTGGGAACTAAGATAAGTGAAAGTGCATATCTGTGTCTTAGGCTGGCGTGGCTTTATGAAGGCCGTGTTACAGAGCTTATAAGGCAGAAAGCAGATAACAGTGTAACAAAACAACATTTAAAATCCCAGCTGGAATATGTTGAGGATGCTTATAAAGGTTTCAAGGAGGCTGTTTCCACGCAGTACCCTCCGATATGTGGTATGGATGAGAATACATTGAATTATCTTCTGGCAAGTCTTGGACTTAAATGTAGGGAATATGATGATGCCAAAAGATTTGCCGGTGCAATCATAACGTCCAGAACTGCACCTGTTAGTATTAAGGAAAAGGCAAGGGTATTACTGGAACAGATTAAAAAAGATGGACAGAATAAAGTCAGTGATTAATAGAATATGGAACTATGAGATAAGTCATATATTTATATATTCCATAATTATCAATATGGCTGTGGAATGTCTTAACAAAAGAGGAATAACAGGGCTTTTGAGTATATTCACAAGTCCTGTTATCTTTCTTTTGAATACAATGATAATTATGACAACTATGTCAATAGCTTATTTTTTCAGGAAAAGAGTGTTTGTGTATGCTTTGGTATCTGTTATATGGCTGTTAATAGCTGTTATTAATTTTGTGGTGCTGTGTTCAAGAAAGACACCATTTACAGCTATGGACATATATCTGATAAAAGATGCAGTAAAGGTTATACCTTTATATATCAATATATTCCAGATGATTATTATAATTGCAGGTGTTGCTGTAGTTGTGGCTGCACTTGTTATGATATGGAAGAAATCAGAAAAATGTACAGTACAGCTTTCAGGGAAAAAGTTTTATATAGCAGCATTATTTAAAGTGGGAATAATATTCCTGATTACTTATTCTTATACAGCAGCACTTATTATAAATGGATATGTAGATATGCATTTTGGTAATCTTGCCCATGCATATCGGGATTATGGTGTTGCATACTGTTTTACAAGCAGCATAAAGGACAAAGGTATAGGCAGATCAAAAGAATATTCCCAGGAATATATGGATAATCTTAAGCTTGATCTTGATGAAACATCAATAGAAGTATCAGAAAAAACGCCTAATATAATATTTGTCCAGCTAGAATCCTTCTTTGATCCTAAGCTGGTCAAAGGCGTAGAGTTTTCATATAATCCAACTCCGAATTTTGATAGATTAAGAGAAGAATATTCATCAGGATATTTATCAGTTCCATGCTTTGGTGCAGGAACAGCTAACACAGAGTTTGAAGTACAGACAGGAGTCAATCTTGATGATTTTGGACCAGGAGAATATCCATATAGAACGGTTATGCAGTCTAAAACATGTGAATCAGCAGCGTATGATTTAAAAAAGATAGGGTATTCTACTCATGCTATCCATAACAACGATGCAACCTTTTATGACAGATATAAGGTGTTTTCACACCTTGGTTATGATACATTTACACCTATTGAGTATATGAGCAGCAATTATCAGAAGACGCCATTAGGCTGGGCTAAGGATAAAATGCTTGTGCCAGAGATAAGAAAAACCTTAGATTCAACAGAGAATATGGACTATATATTTACAATATCAGTCCAGGGACATGGTGATTATCCTGCTGTCATGCCAGAGGGCTATATACCATCAGTAAAAGTATCAGGTTTTTTTGCTGAGGATGAACAGACACAGTTTGAATACTATGTCAATCAGATCCACGAGATGGATTCATTTATAGGTGAGCTTGTCAATATGCTTGAAAGAAGACAGGAGGAAACTGTACTTGTAATGTATGGTGATCATCTGCCAACATTTAGTTTTACAAATGATACAATGAAAAATGCAGATATATATCAGACGGAATATTTCATATGGTCGAACTTTGATATGGAGAAGATTGATATGAATCTTCAGGCATATCAGTTATCAGCAGCGGTGTTTGAACGTCTTGGAATATCACAAGGTTATATTATGAAGTTCCATCAGACAAAGCATGAAGATGAGGATTATCTTAAGAAGCTTAAAATACTCGAATATGATATATTATATGGAGATAAACAGATATATAATGGTGAAGTGCCATATGTTGCAACTGATCTTAAGATGGGTATAGAAGATATTACCATAGACCAGGTATATAACTATAAAGATTATATATGTATAAGTGGTAACAATTTTAATGATTTCAGCAAGGTTCTTATCAATGATAAGGAAGTTGACTGCGAGATTATAAGCGGTAATCTGATAAAGGTACCAAAGAAAAATGTTGTGTCAAAGGATGAGGTTTCGGTGGTACAGAGTGGTGAAGATAAGATTGAACTTGGCAGAACAACATACAAGGTAGAATAAATGTATGAAATTAATCTGTAACATCTTTACAGGTGGACTGTTTAACTATAAGTACACTGATTTTACATTGATTTACATTGATTTTATGGCAAATAAATTGACACTAACACTTTAAAATGTTAATATGAAAAAGGTGTAATCACCATATATTTTATTTGGAGGTACTTGTAATGAAGGGTACAGTAAAGTGGTTCAATAACCAGAAGGGTTACGGCTTTATCAGTGATGAGTCAGGAAAGGATGTTTTCGTACATTATTCAGGACTTAATATGGAAGGTTTCAAGTCTTTAGAGGAAGGCGCAGAAGTAGAGTTTGATGTAACAGAAGGCGCTAAGGGACCTCAGGCTGTTAACGTAACAAAATTATAATCCGAATGGTTTACAGTGTGCCTTTTCCTGATTTATATATAGATTTTTGAAAAGATATATTGTTATACAATTAAGATTATGAGGGAGCAGCTACCAGATGTGGCTGCTCTTTTGATATAATTTGACCTTTTGACTTCGTACATCAAGATAAAGAAATTAGTGTGAAAAATAAGATTTTCACACGCAAGATTTGTGCTTGCGCACAAACTTGAGATGCGCAAAAGACAGCGCAAGAATGGAAATTAGAATGTAATGGAGGATTTATTTGTATGGAAGAATACGGAATTGACCTTACAGCAGGTATTCCGGCAGGGGCGGAGAATATGCTCTCAGCAGGAGGAATACTTATGCTCTCAGCATTTATCGTGCTGATTATTGTTGTTATTAAGAGATGGAATGGACGGTTTATAAATGTACTGGCAGGTGTATTTGCATATTCCATATTTGTGTTTATATTTGCAAATCTTTGCATGTCAGCGCTGGCACTTATACCATCTATAGACCAGACATTTGAATATAATACTACTGCGTACACAATAATATATTCAATATTGTCAGCTTTAGGCATGACTCTTGCAAGATATGTACTTGCAAGATTTATGGCGGGAAGATTTGAAAGAAAAGGTGATGTATATCTTTCAGGTATTGGTCTTTCTGTAGGAGATGGTGTGTTATATGGACTTACAGTTATTTCGTCTATATCTATAGCAACAGCATACAATAACATGGGACTTGATACTATGGTAGCAGGACTTACAGAGAATGATACAGAGACATTCTATAAGACACTGTCTAACCTTTTTAATGCACCAGGATATCTGTGGCTTCTTATGGGAATAGCATTTACAATGGATATTATATTATCTATGGCACTTAGCGCAGCTATGCATGCATATGTCAAGGGACAGATTTCACACATGTGGGCAAGCTATATATGCATTATACAGTTTGCAAGTTATGTATCATTCCAGGTATTTAATTATTCATCACAGACATCGATTATAATATGTTTCATAGTAAAGATGGCTGTGGATATAGCAGCGATAATATATATATTTAAGGTGATTGCCGGGGAGATGAAGTACGTTAATGACTGATATTCGTAACGGATTATCAAGTGAAGAAGCTAAAAAACTTAAAGAAGAAGGACTGGATAATATACCAGTAGGAAACCAGTCTAAAACAATAGGTCAGATAGTAGCAGGTAATGTATTAACATATTTTAACTTTGTGTTTGCAGTATTTGCTGGTCTTCTGATATTTGTAGGGTCATATAATAATATGACCTTTCTGCCCATTATCATTCTTAATACTATAATAGGTATAGTACAGGAAATAAGAGCGAAAATAACTCTGGACAGACTTACAGTTGTTAATGCACCTAAAACAAAGGTTATAAGAGACAGCTATATAAGTCAGATAGATTCCACGGAGCTTGTTAAGGGTGATGTGTGCATATTTGAAGCAGGTAACCAGCTTAGTGCAGATGCCATTCTGGCAGAAGGCTGTATAAGAGTGAATGAATCGCTTATAACAGGAGAGTCAGATGAGATTATAAAGAATAAAGGTGATATTCTCTTATCAGGAAGCTTTGTTGTATCGGGAGAATGCAGGGCGGTACTTACTAATGTGGGGCATTCATCATATGCTTCAAAGCTTGCACTTGAAGCAAAAGCTGGAAGAAAAAAACAGCAGACTACAATGATGAAGTCACTTGATAATCTTGTTAAGATTATTGGTATAGTTATAGTTCCGCTTGGAATTATTATGTATATACAGGGGTATTTTTTCCTTGGACATACTATAAAGAATAGTGTTGTATCGATGGTTGCATCGCTTGTAGGTATGATTCCTGAGGGGTTATATCTGCTTGCAAGTGTGGCACTTGTTGTAAGTGTGAGAAGGCTTGCGGGGAAAAGTGTGCTTGTACATGAAATGAATTGTGTTGAGACACTTGCCAGAGTCAATGTGCTTTGTGTTGACAAGACAGGAACTATAACAAGACCTGAAATGTCAGTAAGTGATGTTGTGTTCTACAGGGATAATGTTACGGCTATAATAGCGGATGTTGCAGGAAATATGAGCAGTGATAATGAAACTATGAAAGCTGTCAAAGAATATTTTTCTGGACACAATGACAAGAAAGCAGAAAGGATATATTCATTTTCATCACAGAATAAGTATAGTGGTGCAGTTATCGATGGTAAATGTTATGTTTTTGGAGCACCTGAGTATGTTCTTCTTAACCAGTATGATGATTATACTGATATATATGACAGGTATTCAGACAGGGGAGAACGTATACTTGTTTTTGGTGAATGTGTAAGTGATCCACAAGGAAACATTATAGAAGAACCAGTTATCCCATATGCATTTATTATTCTTGAAAATGAGATTCGTGATACGGCTAAAGAAACCTTTGGATATTTTGAGAAACAGGGTGTGGATGTTGTTGTTATATCAGGAGATAACCCTGTGACAGCATCTAAGGTTGCTATAAGAGCAGGCATAAGAAACGCAGAAAATTATGTTGATGCAACTACATTAAAAAACGAAGCTGATATAAAAGCTGCTATACAGAAGTATACGGTGTTTGGAAGGGTTATACCAGAACAGAAAAAGCAGATAATACAGGCTTATAAAGCGGCTGGAAGAGTTGTTGCAATGACGGGTGATGGTGTTAATGATGTTCTTGCACTTAAATGCGCTGATTGTAGTGTTGCTATGGCATCGGGAAGCGATGCGGCGAGCAATGCTGCACAGATTGTGCTTTTAGATTCGGATTTTTCAAAGATGCCAGATGTGGTTCTTGAGGGAAGAAGAGTTGTTAATAATATCCAGACATCAGCATCTTTGTTTCTTGTTAAGAATATATTTTCCATTCTTACAACGGTTTTCACGCTTATAGCTGCTAATCTTTATCCTTTGTATCCAACGCAGTTATCGCTGTTAGGTGCATTTACAATAGGAACACCAGCATTTGTCCTGGCACTGCAGCCTAACAAGGAGCTTATAAGAGGTGATTTTCTCGTTAATGTCATATTGAAGGCACTGCCGGCAGGTCTTGCAGACTTTATTATGCTTGCAGCCATTTCTATTCATGGTAATATACTCGGCATGAGTAATGAACAGATATCGACAGTTGCTATTGTTATTCTTTTATTTATAGGTTTAGCAGCTCTTGTGAGGATATGCAGGCCATTTGATGGAATAAGAATATTATTGTGTCTTGCCATGGCGGCAGGAATAGTTATATGCGTGTTGAATTTTAAAGGAATATTTGCGATAACGACAGTAAATATGATTATGTTAAGAATGATAATGATGTATGCACTGATTGCAGGGGTATTATTTTGCATTATGTGTAAATCAGTGGGAGGCTGGATTGATTATATGGAGAGACATAGTAAGAGATTCAGGAGGCTGCTTAAAGGGTGAAGTTGTTGTTTAATTGAATATTAGTTGGAGATGAACGGACGACAAATATAAGCTACAGGCAGTTCTGCATACTATGTTCAATGCCAGAAGCTTCAATCGGCTGTCTCTAAGACTTTTCATATAGGTAGTTATAGGTGACGCTACCATTCGGACGCGCCGTCCGTGGCGCGGCCTCATTGCTTCGTACATCCATGTACGAAGCTAGCTGGGAGCGAAAGAAAAGTCTAAGAGTCAGCACGATTGAACTTCAAGTGCATTTCACATAGTATGCAGAACTGCCTGTAGCTTATATTTGTCTGTGTTGCGGCATAATTTAATGCTGAATATTCAATTAAATCCACATTCATTTTTCGTAAATTGGGTCAAAGTCAGACAGCATATATGAGAAAAGCAGGTGTGCATACATCATAAGATGCACTTGAAGTTCAATTGTGATAGTTCTTAGACTTTTCCTTTACTCCCCAGCTATCCACAGACACGGATGTCTGTGGAAGTTCGATATGGGACACGGATGTCCCGTATCGAACGGTAGCGGCAGTAGTCATAACCTATAAGAAAAGTCTTAGAAATATCCAATTGAAGCTTCTGGCATCGTTGATGTATGCGCACCTGCTTTTCTCATATATGCTGTCGTCCCTACGTTAAGAATGTGTGCTAAACAACAAGTCACCTATACAATCTATTTTCCAGCTGCCTTCCTTGAATATTCAGTAGTCACCAGCTGCTCATATGGAACATCTTTACCAAGTTCACCAGCCTGTTTTAATATATCTTTGAGAAGTTCAAAACTCTTCTGCTCAAAGATAGTGTCTCCTTTCCAGGTGTCCTGTGATTTATAGCGGTCAACAATGGTTGTTATAGTTGCAAGATCTGTTTCAGGAAATTGTGGTGCTATGACTTCGGCAATTTCCTTGCTGGTGTGTGAGTTTACATAGTCAAGACCTTTCTGTATGGCATTAGTGAAACCTTGTATTATGTCAGGATGCTTTTTAATATAGCTTTTATTGGCACAATAAGCAGTATATGGTACGTATCCGCTGTCAGTACCAAGTGATGCCACTACGTATCCTTCTTTTTGCTGCTCAAGAAGTGTTGCAGCAGGTTCAAACTCAACAGTATAATCAGCTATTCCAGATGTAAAGGCAGCAGCGGTTGAACCGAAGTCTACATTCTGCAGTATATTCAGATCATCTATAGGGGAGATGTTATTTTTCTTAAGTATATACTCAAAAAGCATTTCAGGCATGCCACCAGCTCTTCCGCCAAGTACAGTTTTTCCCTTAAGGTCATCCCATTTAAATCCAGTTTCTTCATTTCTTGATACAAGGAAGTTGCCAGCGCGCTGGGTAAGCTGTGCAAAGTTTACAGCATAGTCAGTAGAACCCTCCTGGTATACATATATAGAACTTTCGGATCCCATGAAGCCAATATCAGCTTCACCAGAGACAAGAGCAGTCATGACTTTATCAGCTCCGAAGCCAGTGACTAGATTTAAGTTGATATTTTCATCTTTAAAGTATCCAAGTTCTATAGCGGCATATTGTGGTGCATAGAATATTGAGTGTGCAACTTCATTAAGCGTAATATCCACAAATCCGTTATTTTCTTTTTTTTCACATGCTGTCATTGGGAGCATAAGTGTGACACATAACAATAGTGCAAGAATATGACGTAAATATTTCAAATAAAACTCCATTTCTGCAAGTATTATTAATATCAGAGTTAAAGGATAAGAGCCGATGAAATTATGAATTATTTAACACTGATAGTCATAATAATATGCAAAATATATTCAATTCTATATTATTCATAATCGGAGTTAAATGTTACAGAAATAAATACGTAGTAAAGATGAAATGTTTGTAAAAATATATATAAAATTGTTAAAAATGTCGATAAATATGTTGGATATAAGAGGGAATTATGTTAATATAAGTAATAAGATGAGGAGAGAGTTAAAAGAGGACTTTGACTCTCATCGATGTGTTTGGTGTGTCAATGAGTATAAATGCGTATGTGTGCAGACACAATATGATTTTGGAATTTGAAATTTGACATTTACATCATATATATATTACTGTATATAACATGTTAATATAAAGTAATAATTGTACAATTATAGGAGGTTTGTTTATTATGTTTGGCAGAAAAACAACAGCACAGGAAGCTAATAAGGACAGGGAATTGTTATTACAGGCTATGGATAAGATGATAGCCGGTGATTTTAGTGTGGTATCATCTGAGGGATTCAGTGATCCTATATATGCTGATAAGCTGAATAAGATAGTTGGAGCTTATAAAAAGGCTAACAACAACTATATTATGCGACTCAATGAGGCTATGGAATCTATAGGAGATAACTCATATGTTAAGAATATGTTGGATCAGGTTTCTTTACAGCAGAAGTCGATTAGCAATATGAATGATTCAAGTAAGGTACTCAAGGACTCTATTAACAATATATCACAGGCTATGAGTGATATAAGAGATAATACACATGATATGCTTCATGCATCTCAGAGCAGTTCGACTAATATGAATGATAGTATAAGAGTTGTTAATGAATCATCAGAAAAGATAGCTGATATCAATACTCAGGTTCAGGCATTTCATGAGAAGATTAATAAGATTGGTGAGATTGTTGATATTGTAAAAAAGGTTGCAAGCCAGAGTAATCTTTTAGCACTTAATGCATCTATTGAGGCTGCAAGAGCCGGAGAGGCTGGTAAAGGTTTTGCAGTAGTAGCAGACCAGGTAAGACAACTTTCAAGTAACACAGCAGAATCAGCAGAAGATATAGTTAAGTATGTTAATGAACTCAAGGGTGATATAGAAGTTCTTGCTACATCTATGGAAGAAACTACTATGAAGCTTTCTGAGGGTAATGAAAAAGTAGAAGTATCATTAAGAGATATTGAACATATGAATGATCAGATGACAGCTATTAATGATTCAGTAGAAAGAATATTTGATGATATTGACAGACAGTCAGAAACAACAAGAGAATTTACAGATCAGGTTGGTAATATAGCAGATACATATGGTATGCTCACTAAGGAATGTACAGATACAGGAATTCATATCTTCAAGATAGGAAGATATATTGATACATGTAGAAGTGATATGTTCAGGGAAGCGGGAGCTGTTACAACACAGGATATGTTAAGAATATTTGAGATAGATCACTTTATCCTGATGTGGAGAGTATATAACAATGTTGTAGATTTCGAAAAACTAAAGATAACTCAGCTTAATAATCCGGATACCTGTAAGATTGGAAAGTGGATGCATGCGCAGACTGATCCAAGAATTACAGGAAGCAGTCAGTTTAAACAGCTTGATTCATCTCACAGACTTATTCATAAGTATGCATGTGAGTCATGGCAGGCTAAGGAGGAAGGTGATGTTGATAAGTCACTTGAAGCATTCCAGAAGTGTTATGATGCTTATTATGTATACAAGAAAGCTATTGCTGATATGAAGAACTTCATGAAATCATTAGGATATACAGATGAAACTAAGATAGTGATATTCAGAAACTGACAAAGAAATGTAAGTATTAAGATATGACAGTCATATAACAAGTATAAATAATCAAAAAGGATCTGGTATAGCCAGGTCCTTTTGCTTTAAGTGATAAAATGTCAGAGGATTGCATGAATATGTTGAAAATCAATGGAATGTTGATAATAATAACGGGATGTGCTATTATTTAAAAATGGTTTGGTTTGGTTAAGTATTATATTTTATAATAGCTGTATAAAACAGATTAAGAGAGAAGGTTAGTTATATAAAATATGATAAGCGAGGGAAGTGTATGAAAGAGATATATGTTATAGGACATAAGAATCCAGATACTGATTCAATATGTTCGGCAATATGTTATGCCAGATTAAAGAATATTGTGACAGGAACTAATGATTATGTGCCTAAAAGAGCAGGACATATGAATGAAGAAACGCAGTTTGTGCTCTCAAGGTGTGATGTAAAGGCACCAGGGTATATAAAAGATGTAAGACCTCAGGTCCGGGATATAGATATCAGGAAAATCGATGGAATAGATGAGGATTATTCAGTAAGAAATGCATGGAAACTCATGAAAGAGCTGGATGTTGTTACACTGCCTATATTGGAGGATAACCATCTTAAGGGACTGGTTACTATTGGAGATGTAGCAAAGTCTTATTTTGAAATGTATGACAGTGATATACTTTCAGTAGCACATACAAGTCTTAAGAATATTGTTGATACATTAAATGCAGAAATAATAACAGGAGATCCAGATAAATGTTTTGATAAAGGAAAGATGCTTATAGCTGCAGCTAATCCTGATATGATGGAAAACATGATTGACGAAGGTGATTTTGTTATACTTGGTAACAGATATGAATCACAGCTGTGTGCAATAGAAATGGAAGCCGGCTGCCTTATTATATGTGAAGGTGTGAAAGTATCCAATACTATAATAAAGATGGCAAAACAGCATAACTGTATTATAATATCAACAGCATATGATACATATACTGTTGCAAGACTTCTTAATCAGGCAATACCTGTCAGTTTTTTTATGAAAGATACAGCTCTTGTCAAGTTTAAAATCAATGATTTTGTTGAAGATATCCAGGATATTATGGCTAATAAACGCTTCAGGGATTTCCCTATTGAAGATGAAGAAGGAAGATATATTGGCATGATATCAAGACGTAACATCATTAAGGCAGGAAAGAAAAAAGTCATACTTGTAGATCATAATGAGAAGTCACAGGCGGTATTTGGTGTTGAGGATACAGATATATTAGAGATAATAGATCATCACAGGCTTGGCTGTATACAGACAATAACACCAGTATTTTTTAGAAATCAGCCATTAGGATGTACGGCAACTATTATATATCAGATGTATTGTGAACATAATATAGATATAGATAAGCAGACTTCTGCTTTGTTATGTTCAGCTATCATATCTGATACGTTGATATTAAAATCACCTACATGTACTGAATATGATGTTGAAGCATGCAATGCCCTTGCCAAAATAGCAGATATAGATATCGAAAAATATGGCAGAGAGATGTTTAGGGCAGGAAGTAATCTTTCATCAAAAACAGAGGAAGAAATATTTTATAGAGATTTCAAAAAATTCTCAATCGGAGAATTGTCTGTTGGTGTTGGTCAGGTGAATTGCATGAGTTATGATGAAATTCAACTAATCATTGAAAAAGAAAAAGATTATATGGAACATGTAACAGAACATAGCAGCGAGATTAATATTGCATATCTGCTTATAACAGATGTTATGAAGGAAACATCATACGTTATGTATGCTGGCAAAAATGCAGTAACAGTATTAAAAAATGCATTTAATCTTGATAATATAAGTGATAAATATGTGGCTCTTCCTGGCGTTGTGTCAAGAAAGAAACAGTTTCTTCCAGCAGTGGTTGAGGTGTTGCAGCAGTAACATATTAATGCTGTTTATTTTGTAATATAATACAGTAACAGATTGGAGAGTAAATAATAAAATGAAGAAGTTAATGAGAAATGACCCATGTTGGTGTGGAAGTAAGAAACCTTATTGTGAGTGTCATATGAATTTTGATAAAAAAATAGAGATGTATAAAAAGAAGTTTCATAAGGTTCCACCTAGAAGCATAATAAAGAATGAAGAACAGCTTCAGGGCATGAGAGAGAGCAGTAAGATAAATATAGCTGTACTTGATTATGTTGCAGAAAATATAAAGGCTGGTATGACAACGCAGGAAATAGATGAAATGGTGTATGAAAAGACAACGGCTATGGGAGGCATTCCAGCCCCTCTTAACTATGAGGGATTTCCAAAGAGTGTATGCACATCCATTAATAACGAAGTGTGCCATGGCATTCCATCATCAGATATTATTCTTGCTGATGGAGATATTGTAAATGTAGATTGTTCGACTATTCTTAATGGTTATTTTTCTGATTCATCAAGAATGTTCTGTATAGGAAATGTTTCGCCAGAACATAAAAAGCTTGTTGATGTTGCTAAAGAATGTGTTGAACTTGGACTTGCACAGGTTAAACCATGGGGACATCTTGGTGATGTAGCTGATGCTATAAGTAAACATGCAAAGGAAAATGGTTATTCTGTAGTACGTGAGGTCGGAGGACATGGTATAGGTCTGGAATTTCATGAGACACCTTTTGTGAGTTATGTAATCAAGAAGGGAACAGGCATGGTTATGGCGCCAGGAATGGTATTTACAATAGAGCCAATGATTAATGCTGGATATCCTGACGTATATGTTGATGATGATAATGGTTGGACTATATATACAGAAGATGATTCATATTCAGCACAGTGGGAGATAATGGTTCACGTTACAGATGATGGGTATGAGGTTATGACATATTAATAAGACTTCACATATCTAAAATGGGATTTCAAAATTTCTTAAAGGCTCGACATTATGGCATCCATTAGGATGTATTAATGTCGAGCCTTTATTGAATTTTAAAGTTTACATCCTGTATCCTTTAATGTTGCACGTACTAGAGAATCTTTCGCATTTTTCCATGGTGCATCAGCATATTTATGATCAAATTTGTTGATAAACCATTCAACATCATCACGCACTCTTTTCATATTATCAAGATATAGTGTAGTGATAAGATTCGTGAATTCTGTGTAATCATTTCCTCCAAGTTTTTCACTTGATTTTTTCATAAGAAGTCCATAATGACTTGTACAGAAGCCTTTGCATTTGGAAAGAACGTCTTTGAATTCTTTATCATGTTTATACATGTAAAATATAGTATCAACATAACGTTCCATAGTATCAGCTATTTTATCGCATACAAAGCAGGAATTATCAAGTTCTTCTATATAACTGCACACAGAAGCTTCTTTTCCTTTTTTTAGAAGACTTCTTCCAGAACCTTTATCCTGATTAAAAGCTTCAATATTTTTAATGACATAATCCATATGTGTTTTCATAACGAGTGCATAACCAAGACGGTTGTTCTGCTCATATATTTTTTTGATATGTTTCTGACAGAACCCTTTTTTATCGGTAACAGCACGTATATCATCTTCCATATAGCTTGGACCCATAGTATATTCTATGGCATCATTTTCAAGTTGTTCAAACATAGCACATACAGGACATTCAGTGTCTGCCAAAAATGCATCATTGACAGGTACGTTATATATTTTTTCTTTCATAGTAATCCTCCATTCTTGCGCTGTTTCTTTGCGCATCTCAAGTTTGTGCGAAGCACAAATCTTGCGTGTGAAAAATTTTATTTTCACACTAAGACGCCATTTCTTATCTGATATAGTTATAATGGCTGCCGAATTAAACCTATTATTAAAAATAAACTATTTTAGTTGTGTTTGTCAAATCGGCAGCCACATAATAACGTTACTTTTTGCAACTACAGTTTTTATCAAACTCAGGATTATAAAAATAATAATTATTAGAATCAAGCTTGCTCTGTATAATAGAAAGTGCTTCGCCAAAACGCTGGAAATGTACGATTTCCCGCTCTCTTAAAAATCTTAAAGGATCGAGTACATCTGGGTCATCTTTTGAAAGACGTATAAGATTATCATATGTTGTTCTAGCTTTCTGCTCTGCAGCCATATCCTCAGTTATGTCTGTTATAGCATCTCCCTTTGACTGGAATTCACAGGCATTGAATGGAATTCCACCAGCGGCCTGAGGCCATACGGCTGCTGTATGATCTACATAGTAGGCTTCAAAAGGAGTTCCCTTAATCTGTTCCATTGAAAGATTTCTTGTAAGCTGATGAACCATTGTGCTGATCATTTCAAAATGTCCTAATTCATTAGCTCCTAACCCTTGGATATGATAGTAAATGCCCATAAACAGCGGGTTCACAGCTTTAAGAAAATCTCCAATCTGAAAGAATTCTCTATATATCTTCCTATTCCCGGCTTAGATGGCATATCGTTATAGTAGATTATCTTATCAATGCAACTCTTTAAAAGAATGTTCTTATCTGCTGCGGATATGTCTGAGTCATCAAGCGAACTAAGACAGTCTTTAAAGGTCATTATCTTATCCTCATAGTCAATCTTAACCGGAACATTATTCTTTTCATCAGCAATCTCTTCCTTCACATTAAGAATACGCTCCTGCAGCTTAGAATTACGTTCAATATATTCTTCCTTGGTGTATATGCCATCCTCATATGCATCCTTCTGTCTTACATCCTTGTTGTACAATCTGTTAAGCTCCTCTTCAAGACTTGCTATGCGGAGTTCGTGCATATCAATATTATTATTTTCCTGTTCCTTAAGCTTTATCTTAAAGTCAGATATAGCATTGGCAAGAGATACTTTAATCTTGGCCAGAATGTCTTCATATTGTGCAGACTTGGTATGGCATATAGCCTGCTGGTTGCAGAGCATAATGGTAGTTACTTTTCCAGTATGGCTTCTCTTGTCAACATATTTCTTCATAGACATACCGTGGCCGCATGTACCGCAGAAGAGAAGACCAGCAAGTGGGTTGCGCAGTTCCTTGAACTTCTTAACCTTAGGAGTAAGACCTCTTTTATTTCTGGCAGCTTCAAAGGTGTGTTCATCTATTATTGCCTCGTGCCGGCCATTAACACATATAACATCATCACCTTTGTTACGTGGGCGCACTTTCGTTATCTGTTCATTTTCCCATTTCTTTACAACTTTACGGCTGTTCCAGACAACCTTGCCTATGTATATGGGATTGTCTATCATATCCCGGATGGTGGCAGCAGACCAGTTATCAGACTTAAGAGGCTTTATGTGCAGGCTATCAAGCGTTCTTGCAATGTTAGTAAATCCCATATTCTCATCAAGATATAAGTGATACATAAGTCTTATTGCATCAGCTTCCTCTGGGATTATCTCTAAGGTGTGGCATTTATCTTTACCGGATCCTAAAGTTATTTTCCTGTAGCCATATGGACGTACAGAGCATATATAGTTACCCTGTCTTACAGAAGCAACACGGCCTCTGCTTAGTATCTTTTTAGTATATTCAAGATAATCATTTCCCCTAGTTAACTCCATCTCAAAGAACTTACGGTCATATTCATCAGATAAATCATATGTTTTGCCCGGAGTAATAACTGCAGTATTAGTGTATCTGAATGAATTGATTATCTGGCCACAATCCTGTAAGTCACCTCGTGATAATCTCTGCGGCTCTACGATAAGGACACCGGATATATTTTCTGCTTCCAGCTCTTTAAGAAGCTGCTGCATAACAGGTCTGTCCTGTATAGTTTCTCCGGAGACAACTTCTCTGTATATACGTTTCTCTGGTATAGCTTTGCCATATTCTTTCATACAATAGTCCTGAAGTATATGTTCGTGCTTTGCAAGTACTTCTTCAACAGTCTGCGCCGGATCATCAGAGCGGGACTTTCTAAGATAGATAATAATGCTGTCAAATGATACCATATTAATCATCCTTTCTGTAAAATATATGCAAGTTGCACCGGTGCAACTCAAAAATGGGTACAAAAATAACACCACTTGCAAAAGCGGTGCTATGAATGATATAATATGGCTTGTCGAAGGCGGTATTATATCATAAGCACAGCTTATGTAAGTATCGTGGTAAAAGCTCTTGTGTTGGTAGCACAGGGGCTTTTATTTATTTTAAAATCATAACGGCATTATCACCGAGATGGTATAAAAAGACTCTGGGCCCGAAGGACACCAGAGTACGTTCAAGAGTAGTGTATCTTGAATGTATATTAGTGTCAATAGTCATTCCCACATCTCCAGCACATAAAATGTTGGTTTAAAGCCGATAATACGATAGTTAATTGTTTTTAAAACATCTTTTACAAGGAACATATCCATTGTCTAATGCACGCTCTAAATCAATTTCAGTTACATTTTTTATTCCACTACAATGTTTATTATAATGATATTTATTACTGTTGTTTGTTATATATACAATATTATGAGGAATAATATTCATATTAAGAATTTGACCTAAATATGTTGTGTCCTGTGGGTAATTACTGCAATGCTTATTAATTTGTTCTTCCAACTCTAAATGTAAATATATATAAGGACTTCTATAATCCATTAGACTGAGTAAAAATAATAATTGGCTAAATCCTGGTGGCATATATTGCTTTTCATCAGAAAAAATTTCTTCGTTATGAAGAGTGTAATTACATTTATGGTTATATATTCGTCCACCATGTGCAGCAGTATTTCTATAATCTAAACATATAAATAAAGTATCCATCATTAATGTGCATAATGCTTCATCAGATATATTTAAACTGTTAGTATCATATAGTTTATGTGCAAGTTTAACTAATTCATCCTTTTTGAATAAGTCAATAAAGTTGATGATAGTACTAAAGTAAACACTTTTAAAAAGAATCCAGGGAGGAACATTTCCATATTTTTCGGCATAATGATGAATAGGGTTTTTATCAGTATCAAGAGTCTTTTTCATTGTGTCGAGTATATATGGCAGGGTAAATCTTTTTTTTCTTTTCTTTTTATTTCTATAATTTCTGTATGATAGATAATTTTCCTCTTTGGTTCCAAATGCTTCAGATATAACACTTGCAGCAGCTTCTTTAATATGTTCTTCCAGGTCTTGCATTGAAGACATAACAGAATTGCGAAGATTTTTATCTAGCATATATAAAGAATGAATCTGGCCAAAGGTTACACCTGAGCGATACTGGATAGAAGAATCCGTTTTAATGACATAGGGTTCTCTATAGCTTTTAATAAGATTAGAGTAGCCAAATAATTCTAATGTATATTTGGCATAACCAATATCATCTATAATTAAATTTTGCGATAAAAGTTTTTTAATCTGGTCATCAATTGATGAAAAAGGTATATCAGTCATATGTATTCTCCTTATATGCAAAAAGAGCCTTGGAATATAATTCCAAGACCCTTTCGCGACCGCCCAGCAGTCATTCACTATTAACAAGTGACATTATATCATATGTAAAAGTCTTGTCAAGTATTCCAATATATTTAAATTTATAGAGTTATAATGTAATTTATAATCTATGTGCAAATAGCAATTCAATCTGTTGTTCGATAGTTAAAAATTCTTGAGGTTTTTTGTTCATATATTTCTCCTAAATGCAAATAGAGGACCTGAGACATTACATCTCAAGTCCTCTATTCACAGCCAAACAAGTTAGCCATATCTTCTTGAGATATATATTAATATAAAGTTGTTATTAAGTCAATATAAAGGAAAAAATCCCTCTTTCCATATAAATGGTAAGAGGGATTCTCGCTAGTCATTTTAAACAACGACCATTTCTGTTGGACTTATCTTACCATTTATATGTTTTGGTGTCAATATTGGTTATATATCTGTCCTCTGTTTCCAGCATTAATAACAATCACAATAAACTCACCATTATCAACAGTATATAGAATTCTGTAATCACCAACGCGAAGACGATATATATTATCATGACCTTTCAGCTTTTTAATATCTTCACCTTCAGGTAATTTTTCTATTGCTTTGATAATTCGCAGCTTTTCGTTCTTAGGTAATTTATCAATAAATTTTTTAGCCGGCTTTTTGATAATAATTCTATACATTAATCAATCCCCCATTCTTTTTTGCAATCATCAAGGGAATAGCTTTCGTCTTTATCTGGACTATTCATATAATCTTGATAAAGTGCTTCACAGAAATCATTATCAGCCTGTTCCTCAGCAGTAATACCTTTTGCGTAAGCTAATATATACCCAATCTTATAATCAGGCATATTGTCAATTAACTGTAATAACTGTTCCTTTTCACTCATAGTAATACCTCCTAATCATAGTCTTAATTAAATATTATTCCCACATCTCCAACACATAAAATGTTGGTTCAAAGCCGATAACATAGTTGTCAACTTTAGTGCATACACCATATTTATACCGGTAACAATCTATGGCATCTTTAAGAAACTTTTCAGTTACATTAAGGTGTTCTGCCATATCGTGTAATGTGCGGCAGTGAGCTTTGTAGCAATCAATAATACCGCTTAGTCCAACCTGCTTGTTATAAGCCCAAAGGCGGGCACGTTGTTCCTGTTTCCGGTTAGCAGTATCAGACATATCTAATATGTTTCCGGTGGAAGTGTAGAAGTGTCCAAGCTCCTCTGCAAGTACACAGGCTTTTTCTTTCTGCGTAGGTAAGTCGTTTTTGATAGCAATACGATTACCCTTTATTCTTCCAGCATTAGCAAGAAGAGGTTTCTCCTTAGTAATCAGATTATTGTTATCAGCTTCAATAAGTAATTCCTCGTAATTCAAATATATCCCCTCTTCAGATTAGAAATTCTCATCATTCATAATATTTTCATCATTTGCTTTCTCTTCACTAGTTGCATTATCAAGCGAGTGCGCAGCGTTTAGTTCTCCATTTTCAAGATTTAAGTCTAATTGAATTGGAAACTTATTATCTTTAAGTCTATTTGTAATTATACTCTTCATAACGAATTCTATTTGCTCAATCGAAGATTTAGCTAAATCGTCAACTTCTTTGGGTGATAATTTTATTATGCAATCATTGTAAATAATTTGAAAATGATTAGCAAAAAATGAGAAGTCATATCCACTGGCATTAGCTAAAATATTTATAGCATATAAAATTTCATCTGATATATTTGCGTGAGGTGTTGATATAATGGAATTTCTTGATTTAGGTACGTCATATCCCATTAACCAAACTTCGCTAACATTTAGTGCCAAACTTAATATAGAAAGTTTTTCTTGTCCAGGTTCTACTTTTCCGTTAACATATTGGCTTAAATCATTTTTGTTTAGCTTAATATTAAATTTTTTGCAATAAGGTTCACATATATTTAATATATCAACTTGTCTATAATTATTTTCTTTCATTATTTCTGATAGTCGTTTCGATGTACTAGATATTTTCATTAACATCACCTCCATATTTGGAATATAGCACAAAAAGTTCAAAAAAACAATACAAAAAATACAAAAAAATTGAACTTAATATATTGACATTGAATTAAAGAGGTGATAATCCATAAATGTTCAAAGATGTTGAACAAATGAAAGGCGGTGAAAAATTGTTGTATGATTATAAAAAGTTAAGAGGAAAAATAGTAGAGAAATTTGCAACTTTACAAAATTTTGCAAGAGCAATGGAATGGTCAGAACGTACTTTATCACTTAAAATTAATAATAAAAGATATTGGAAACAGTCGGAAATTATAAAGGCTTGTAAAATATTAGATATTAATAAGGAGGATATTGTTGCATATTTTTTTACAATAAAAGTTCAATAAAATTGAACAAATTAAGAGGGATAAAATGCTTGCAATAAAAGCTCAATTTCAAAATTTCACTATGGATTATTTGTTTTCAACAGAAGATATTCCAAGCAAGTAACATACAAGGAGGTGAGAGCGTGAAAGAACAGGTAGATTTGCTGATAACAGAATTAGCTATTCATATAACAGATATTGTGAAAAATAATAGTGCATCTAGCTTATATGAAAACGAAATAGCGGATAAAACAAAGGCTCTTGCAGAGCTTATAACAGCAAGAGCCAAGATGAAATAACAAATTATTTAGAAAAATCATTTTTGCTTAGTTCAGCCAACTTATCATAGATTTGTTGCATAAAATCAGCAACAGCAGCACCACCTTCTTTATTAGTGTGTGCTGATGAGTTAGATAACTTAGCAATTGTTATTTCAACTGTTTTTTGAAGTAATACATCATTGTTAATCATAATAAGCTACTCCTTTCGTGATTACTCGGCTACGGCAATAGCCTGTGATTAAAGTATAGGAGCTGTGACAGAATTAGGCAAGATATTCAAGCAAGTAACATACAAGGAGGTGAGAGCGATTGCGAAGAAGACATATAAGTACATTATCCGTTGCTATGAACCATTCATAGAAGAGAAAGCCAAGACATTTATGCAGGCAGTATCAGCTATAAAGAAAATGAAAGTATCTGGCATTAAGCATTATGAAGTTATAAGGATACCATTCAGAGAGAGGCATCCTAACTTCCCAATATATTTTTCAATAGCTGTGCTAGTGATTATTAGTTTAAGAGGTTAAGAATGAATAGCATAAAAATTAATTACGATAAAGAAGAACTTGAAATAGATGGAGAGAAAATCACAAAGCCATTTATTGTAAAAGTTCCATATGATGATGGCTATCAAAGGGCAAAAGTATTTAACTATAAGAATGGATGGAAAGCGGGAGAAAAACTTCCCTGTATTACAATAACAAGGACTTAATACAGGGAAGAATAAGCTATTCATAGAAAAATTTTATTGCTCTCAATTCATTGTTTTCAAGAACATAGTCATCCATATAGATTTTTAGGTATTGTCCATCAGGAGAAACAAGAGTGTCACCAACAGATACTACACCTAGATATGAAGGATGTATTAAAACAAAAGGTCGTCCTTGTTCGGTTACGGGAAGACCTTCACAAGTTCCAATTTCAGTAAAGTTGCTGATGATAGTGTATGTAATTGGCATAAACAAACTCCTTTCAAAATACTCGGCTACGGCAATAGCCTGTGATTAAAGTATAGGAGTTAAAACAAGATTAAACAAGATATTTACGCAAGGAGCAAAAAGATGAATGTAACAGCAGTAGCAATAACAACAATCATCTGCATAACAATATTAGTTTTATGCAGAGATGATAAGAAGAGGTGATATTATGGAGCATTTTAATTCAAGTGAAGCAAGAGCGGCACAGGATAAGTATTGCAAAGAGAATGGATATCCACACTTTGCACCAGAAAGTGGAAAATGTTGGAGTTGCAATAATGATATTTATGCGCAGATTAACCATGACGGATATAAAACTGGAATTTCAGTAGAAGAAGCCAGCTCAACATTAATAACAGGCTGTCCACATTGTCACATATCATATTGCGATTAAAAGCAGTAATCAGGACAATCAGCTAAAGCATATAAGACAGTAAGTATAAGCATAAGAGGTGGTATGTATGAAATACGATTTAAAAACAACAGTATTCCCTGATGGGTGTGTTGTGAATGTGCATTCACCACAACTGTCAGAGGATGAAAGGGCTAAAGCAGTTGCTGATCTTAAGGAAGCAGCTCAAAGATATGCCAGAAGTGTTATTAAGCAGAAAATGATAAAGGAGAAAATAAAACAATGAGGATAACCGGGGAAATAATTGCATTTAACAAGAGAATCAATGCAGCTATTGCAGATGGAAGAATCGAAGATGCATCCAAGTGGATGTTAAGGCTTCACAGGCTGGAGTGTAAAGCAGGTGTTCCAATAGGTGATTACAGATTAAGAAATATATAAAAAGAGCTGCGGTGAGCTAGTAGCACTAACAACACCGCAACTTAATAAAAAACATCAATTATAGTGTAGAACATTTAGGAGTAAAAAGCAATGTGGAATTACAAATGTTTACATTGTGGCGCAAGACTGGATCCTGGAGAGAAATGTGATTGCCAGGATGAAAGGCAGCGTTACTTAAGACAGTTTAGGATGTCTAGGAACGGACAGTATCAGTTTATATTTGGAGGAATGAATGAAAACAACAAAGATACAGATAAGAGATATATTAGGAATTAGGGAATTTAAAATGAATGGTGAAAGTATAGAGCTTTCAGGTTCAAATGGTGTAGGTAAGTCATCAGTACTTGATGCTATAAGATATGCATTAACCAATAAATCTGGCAGAGATGTAATCGTAAGACGGGGAACTGTTGAAGGAGAAATTCTTATTGAGACAGACAGCGGATTATCTATTAATAGAAAGAGCCGTATCAATAGAGCGGATTACAAATCTATTAAGCAGAATGGGCGTGAAATAGGAAGTCCAGAAGCCTTTCTTAAGGAGATATTTACTCCTTTGCAGCTTAATCCAATAGAGTTTATAGCTATGGATAAGAAACAGCAGAATGCAATTATTCTGGATATGATTCAGTATGACTGGGATATGAACACTATTAAGCAATGGTTTGGAGAGATACCGGCATGGGTTAATTATGATCAGAATATTCTTTCAGTTCTTAATGATATTCAGAGTGAAAATGGAGAGTATTACCAGAACAGAAGGAATATAGACAGAGACAGAAGAAATAAGATAGCGTTCATAGAAGACATAGGAAAGACACTTCCAGAAGGTTATGACGCTGAGAAGTGGAGAAATGCATCTGCCGGAGATATCTATAGACAGTTAGAAAGTATTCAGCGTGATAATCAGCTTGTGGAGCGTGCCAAGCAGGTGATTGAGAACAAGAACAATAAAATCCGTAAGTTTGAGGCAGATAGAGAGATTGAAAAAGCTGCTATTGAAAGAGAGTTCAGTTCTCGTGATAAGCAGATAACAGAGGATATTACAAGACTTGAAGGACAGATTGTAAGTTTAAGGCAGGAACAGAGCAGTCTTGCATCTAAGAAGGCAGACAAGCTTGCTCTGGCAGATAAAACTTATGAGGCCTCCGTTGCTGAATATAACGCACAATGTGCTGAGTACAATGAGTATGTTGATAGGGATATAAGAGATACATCTGAACTTAGTAAACAGGCACAAGCTATTGAAGATATGAAAGCCCATATTAATGAGTATGACAGAATGGTAATGCTTCAGGATCAGGTAGACGAGCTGGCAAAGCAGTCACAGATTCTCACAGATAAGATTGAGAAAGCACGAACATTACCGGGTGAAATACTGAAAGAATGCAGCATACCAATTGAAGGACTTTCAGTTGAAAATGGTATACCTCTTATTAGCGGTCTTCCAATCAGCAATTTATCAGAGGGTGAAAAGCTGGATTTATGTATTGATGTAGCTCTACAGAAGCCGAATGGAATACAGCTTCTGCTTATAGATGGTGTGGAGAAGCTTTCTACAACACTTAGAAATCAGCTTTATAAGAAATGTAAGGATAAGGGACTGCAGTTTATAGCAACAAGAACAACAGATGATCCAGATTTAATAGTTACAGAATTATAGGAGGTTTAATTAATAATGGACAGCATGATACCAATGGGACAGCAGATGGCTGTTTCTAAAACATCACAGACAGAGATGATGATAAGCAGACAGGCACAGGAAGTTCAGGGGGCAATAGTAATGGCTAAGAAGTTCCCAAGAGATGAATATGATGCAATGGAGAGAATCAAGAGAACGTGCCAGAGGGCAACTTTAGCAGAGCAGGCTATATATTCTTATCCAAGAGGCGGACAGACGGTTATGGGACCATCTATAAGGCTTGCAGAAGCGCTTGCTCAGAACTGGGGTAATATTGATTATGGCGTTATAGAGCTTGAACAGAAGAATGGTGCATCAGAGATGATGGCATATGCATGGGATCTGGAATCAAATACAAGAGTAACCAAGATATTTACAGTAGAGCATAAGAGAGACACTAAGAAGGGTACATATCAGCTTACAGATAGTAGAGATATCTATGAGGCGACAGCTAACTTTGGTGCAAGACGAATGAGGGCATGTATTCTTGGAGTTATACCAGGAGATGTTGTAGATATGGCTGTTGGAGAGTGCAAGGAAACAGTTAGGAAAGGAATAGGCAAGGAGCCTATTAATGAAAGAGTAACTAAGCTTATTAATGCATTTAAAGTTGAATTCAAAGTTACAAGAGAAAAGATAGAAAAGTATGCGGAACGTAATTGTGCGGATTTCGGAGAAGATGAATTTATTAACCTAAAGGGAGTATATAAGGCCCTTAAAGACGGACAGGCTAAAGCTGAAGATTATTTTCCGGTAGAAGAGGAAGTTCCTAATCCTATGGGAGGTACTGCAGATGTTACTAACAAGTGAGAATTATTATAGTACAGAAGCCGATAAGGAGTATTTAAGTGTATCGCAGTATAAGAATTTTGTTGGTTCACTTGGCCGTCCGGGATGTGAAGCTTATGCATTGGCAAAGCTTAATGAAGAGTGGGTTGAGAATATGGAAGATTCTGATGCACTTATGGTTGGTTCTTATGTTGATGCACATTTTGAAGGAACTCTTGATACATTCAAAGCACAGCACTCATGCATGTTTAAGAAAGATGGTTCACTTATGGCTAAATATATTAAGGCCAATGAAATGATTAATAGATGTGAACGTGATGATTTATTTATGGCTTACATGAGTGGTGAAAAGCAGGTAATAATGACCGCTGATATGTTCGGTGCTAAATGGAAAATTAAGATTGATAGTTATATCAAGAATAAGTGCATTGTTGATCTTAAAACATGTCAGAGTATAACCAAGACATTCTATCATGTTGATGTAGGGAATATGAATTTTCTGTATGAATGGGGATATTACATCCAGGGAGCTGTTTATCAGAGAGTTGTCGAGATTAACACCGGAAAAAAGCTTCCATTCTTTATAGCTGCAGTATCAAAGGAAAAAGAGCCTGATATACAGGTTATAGCATGTGAGCAGTCGCTTCTTGATGAGGCTTTAGCAGAGGTTAAAAGTAATGTACCTAAGATATTAGCACTTAAGAATAATGAAATAGATCCTATAAGGTGTGAGCAATGTGATTATTGCAAACATACAAAGGTTCTTAAAGTGCCAATATGGTCAAGTGATTTGATAGGTGAGGTATAGGATGAAAACAGATAGTGTAGTAACGAGATATTCAGGATATTGTGCATTATGTGGAAAGCCTACACAGACAGAGCATCATTTATTATTCGGTATAGGAATTAGGGAATTAGCAGAAGAGGATGGCATTAAAATACCTGTATGTGATGATGAACACAATATGTCTGGTGGAATTAGGCAAATACATAATAATAGCGCTGCTGAAAAGCTTAGTAAGATTGCTGGTCAGTTAGCCTGGGAGAAAGAATATTATCATAAATTATATGGATATGAGAATGATCCAGCTAGAGAAGCATTTAGGAAAAGATATGGAAGGAGTTATCTGTGACCTTATAATATCACACATCTACGTTGTCACAGAAATACATACAAGCCCTGTGGTACATACTTCCACAGGGCGGAAAGGAGCTGAATGCTCTATACATTTACAATCAAGGGTACGCTTCCAGGATTAAACGAATACCTGAAAGCAGAAAGAAGCTTTCATAACCGGCATAGTACTGGCAACGATATGAAGCAGCAGTATCAGATGATCATATCTAACGCTATAAGGCTTAATCTTAAGCGTACCCATATAAATAATCCAGTCCGGATTAAATACACATTCTATGAGCCTAACAGAAAGCGTGACCTTGATAATATAGCAGGGGTTGCACATAAGTTCATACAGGATGCACTTGTTAAGTGTAAGGTGCTTGATAATGACGGCTGGAATAACATAGTAGGCTTTGAGGACCATTTCTTCATAGATAAATATAATCCACGTATAGAAGTGGTGCTGGAAGAGGTGAAGCCGTGAATACAGAGCAGAGAATCGACTATATAAAACAACTGAACGGGTTTGAAAGGTGGCTCGAAAGTCATTACTTGCCGAGTGCTGCGCAATTATTGTACTACAAGTTATTAAGTATCAATAATATGGCAGGGTGGTGCGAGTGGATACAAGTAGATAACCAGCGAGTAATGTCTCGTTGTCAGATGTCAAGAGAGGCTACGTTAGTCGAAAACAGAAATAAATTAATAGAAGCAGGGCTGATAGAATTTCAGAGAGGAAAAAAAGGAAGTCCCAATAAATATAAAATTTGTACTTTCAAATCCGTAGGGAAAACCGTAGGAGAAACCGTAGTACAAACCGAAGTACAAACCGTAGGAGAAACCGTAGCCATATATAAACAAAAACAAAAACTAAATAATATAGCGCCTGCGCGCGCAAAGAAAAATAAATTTACAAATTACAGTCAGCGTGAACGGCGGTCAGATGAGTTTTATGATTCGCTGCTTAGTAACTGACGGAAGGAGTATGCATGTTAGATTTAGAGTATCTTAACAGGTTCGGTAAGGATCTTGTTTCAGAAACTGACAGGCTTTTACAGGTGAAATCTGCCTATGAGGAGATAAATCCAGAGGTGTTATACAAGGCGGAGCTGACAGAAGAAGGACGAAACACCTGTGAAAAAATATTGGAGGTATAAGGAGAATGGAACTACAGATATTTAACAATAGTGAGTTTGGACAGATAAGGACGGTTATAGTAGATAGCGAGCCTATGTTTTGTTTGGCGGATGTATGCAAAGCGTTAGAAATTACACATATTACAGATGTTAAAAATAGACTCAAACAAGATGGGGTCGGTACTGCCGAGGTCATAGATAATATAGGAAGAAAACAGAATGCGACATTTATAAATGAAAGTAATCTCTATAAGACAATCTTTCAGAGCAGAAAAGAAAGCGCTGAGAGATTTACAGAATGGGTAACATCAGAGGTGCTTCCAAGCATACGAAAGACAGGAAGCTATCAGAAGCCGCTTTCAACACAGGAAATGATGAGAATACAGTTAGGTATGATAGATGATGTCTCTGACAGGGTTACAAAGTTAGAAAACACTATGAACATAGATTATGGACAGCAGCACAGTTTGAGTGAGCTTATATCATCAAGGGTTATAGAACTGGTAGGTGGAAAGAAGTCTAATGCATATAGGGAGATAGGCAGGAAGGTGTTCTCAGAAATTAATCACGATTATAAGGATTACTTTAATGTCAATTCAAGAGCTAATACACCAAGGCTTAAATACGAGGAAGCTGTGGAGTATGTAAAGAACTGGATACCAAGCACAAATACAATGATGCTGATTAAGGATTGTAATGCACAGGTATCATTTTCAGAAGATTGGATGTAGTAATAAATGTTCTTTGACAATTGAATAATGACGGTATTGTGCTATTATTATAGCATGGAGGAGGATATCATATGAAAAATAAAGAGGACATTATCATATTGTGTGATGAACTTGAAAATTGTAAAAAGAAATCAATATGCGATTTTAATGAAATAATATGTGCAAAAAAAGCATTAAGAGAATATATAAATGGAGATAAAAATAGAATCTTAAAACTTAAAGTACAGCTAGATTTACATAAAAATTTTAGAGAAAATACATTCTCACAATTAGCTTTCTGTGTTTCCATTTTTTCATTAATGATTTCAACAATGGCAAGTGTATTTGATATAATTGATTCAATGAATGTTAAAAATTTAAATGTACAAGGTGTAACATTTATAATTGCAATTTTTATATCATTTTTGATTATAATGATTATGGTTTGTGCTACATATAATGTTTATACGTCGAATTATAGCAGACAAAAATGGATGAAATATATTGAATATGCTCTGCAGGATATTGAAAAAGAAATTTTGGATTAATTGATTGAAGGGTGTCAGCCGTCATTATTTGATGGTTGGCATTTTTTTATACAAAAATATATTTGAGAGGTGTAGCGAGTGGAAGAACAGTACAATATCAAAGAAATATTGATACAGTATGAAGACTTGGTAAAGGAGAGAGAATCATTAAAAGAATCTATATCTCAGATAGAGAAAAGGATAAGTAAGATGGAGCAGGAAGGATATACTGTAATAGATAGTGTATCAGGCGGAAATGGTGGCAAGCAGCATTTCAAGATAGAAGGTTTCCCATATTCGGAGTATGATACTCAGATGGCATTATTGATGTTAAGAAAGTCGCAGCAGGAAGATGTTCTGGAGAAGATAGAACAGCAGATAGCACTTGCAGAGCATTACATATACCAGATAAAGAGCAGCACTATGAGGAGGATGATTACGTACAGATACATTAACAAATATTCCTGGATAAAAGTTGCACACAGTATGGGGAAACATTATACTGCAGATGGATGCAGGATGGCTGTTGAAAGATTTTTGAAAGAAAAATAAAAGTCTGTTCGTTTTGTTCGTTCTGTTCGTTTTATATGTGGTAATATTTATCGTGGAACAGATGCAAAGAGCACTGATACCCCAAAACTCCAAAATTATTGAAAACATCCCCTCTTAAAAGGCTCTGATACTGGATTATCAGTGCCTTTTATTATGCGTTTTCAAGAGTAGATTAAAATGTTAATAAATGTTAATAGAAAGGGGGTACATAAGAAATGAAACCAAAGCAGATAAAGTGCCTGGAATTAATGGTTCAGGGCGAATTAACAGACAAGGAAATTGCAGAGGCAATTAACATTTCTCCCAAAACAATATGTGAGTGGAAGAAAAACAACGAAGAGTTTCGTCGTGAGTACAATAGAATGATACGATCAAGTCTGCAATATGCTGCCCCTAAAGCTTTTAGGAAACAGGAAACGCTATTAAATTCTAAGAATGAGATGGTTGCTTATCTTGCAGCAAAAGACTTGATGGATAGAGCAGGCCTTAATCCTATAGAAAAAATAGAAGCTAATGTAAACGATACAACCAGGAGTGAATTACAGGAGCTTCTTGCACAGCGTAAAGCAAGGGGTGAGCCAGATGCTTCTAAGTGATAAGTACTGGGATTACATAGACACACCTGCAAGAGCAGAGTTCTTAGAGGGTTCAACTGCATCCGGAAAGACAACAACAGTAGCTGTTAAGTTCATTATGAATGTAGCTGAATCAGATATGAAGTTGCATGTTATAGCCGGTAATACAACAGGTGTTATTGAAAAGAATATAATAAATGCTGATATGGGATTGCTGCAGATATTTCCCAATCTTGAATACTGTGGTAATGGCGATAAAGAAAATAAACTTCCGCATATTAAATTCAAAACTGGCAGCAGTACCAAGATAATATATATTCTCGGTTACGATAATGCCAGCAAGTGGAAGAATGCCTTGGGTTCACAGTTTGGATGTGTGTGGGTAGATGAGTGCAATACAGCTAACATAGACTTCATACGAGAGATATTCGGACGTTCTGAATACTTTGTAGGTACGCTTAATCCGGATGCGCCTACGCTGCCAATATATTCAGAGTACATCAATCATGCAAGACCGATTGATAAGTACAAGGCAGATGTGCCGGAAGAGATATGGAAGGATCTTAACGGTTGTGAGCCTATTAAAGACTGGGTATATTGGTTCTTCACATTTGAAGATAATATATCCATGACACCAGAGAAGATAGAACAGAAAAAAATGAGCTATCCTCCTGGCACTAAGATATATAAAAACAAGATATTAGGATTACGAGGCAAGGCTACAGGTCTTGTCTTTTCCAATTTCTGCAAACGGCATGTTATTACTAAAGAACAGGCCAAGGCATTTATTAAACGAGAATATGACGACAAGCAGACAGAGTGGTTTGTAATATATACAAGCGGTCTTGATACGGCATATTCAACTAAGAGTCCTGATACTATTGCAATGTCCTATATGGGAATAACCAACAAAGGCAAGTTGATAGTGCTGGATGAAAAGGTATATAACAATGCAGCTCTTGATATACCAATAGCTCCAAGTGATACAGTTAAGAATTTTATAGATTTCCTTGAAAGAAACCGTAAGGAATGGGGGATGGCAAAGAACACTTTTATTGATAACGCTGATCAGGCGACAATAACAGAATTTGCCAAGTATAAGAGAGAACATCATGAATGCTTGTATATATTCAATAATGCATATAAGAAAGTAACAATAATAGACAGAATAAACCTGCAGCTTGGCTGGATGTCCTTTAATGACAAGAAGGGCAGAGAGCCAAGCTTTTATATTGTCGATACGTGCACGAATTACAAGACAGAGCTAGAAACGTATTCGTGGCTTGAAGATAAGGACTGTGAGCCTGAGGATGGCAATGACCATATGGTAAACAGCGTACAGTATGGCTGGATTCCTTATCGAAGCAGGATAGGTATAGAGAATAAGACATAATTCCAGATAGGAGAGTGAGAGAGGTGAACATATTTACAAGTATGGCAGAGAAGATAAAAACAGGAATAAGAACGTGGCTGCACATCCAGCCGGCTGTTAATGGATCCATAAGCATACAGGAAACTCTTGATTACGAGGGAAATGCCATAAAGAACCAGATATGGTACAGAGGTGAGAGTGAAGAACTGTCACAGCTATACAGCCAGATAGATGGTGACAAGACAAGGTTCTGGTCTGCATCCTGTACAATAGGTATGGAGATAAGAAAGATACATGTAGGTCTCCCTGCTATGTTATGTGATATGCTGGCCAGTATAGTAACAGATGATATGAATTTAATAGATGCTGGCAGCAGGCAGACAGAATGGGATAAGATAGCAGATGAAAATGATTTCATTGAGCTTGTTAAGCAGGCAATAACAGAAACACTTTATATCGGTGATGGAGCATTCAAGATATCGTTCGATACGAACCTTAGCAAGTATCCTATATTGGAATTCTACTCTGGTGATAAGACAGAGATTATCCGGGACAGGGGAAGAGTTAAGGAAATAGTGTTTAAGACTGTGTATAACGTGCAGAGACAGGAATATGTATTACTTGAACATTATGGCATAGGCTACATACATTATGAGCTTACAAGAGGCGGCAGGGAATATGATTTAAGTGTTATACCGGAGCTGGCACATCTTAGTGATGTTACCTGGAATGACAAGTTTATAATGGCTGTTCCTATTATGTTTTATAAGTCAGCCAAGTATAAAGGACGAGGCAAGAGCATATTTGATGCAAAGATAGATAACTTCGATGCGCTGGATGAAGCATGGTCACAATGGATGGATGCATTAAGGAAGAATAGGACAAAGGAATATATACCGGAGAATATGTTACCAAGGAATCCCCTGGATGGAAAAGTGCTAAAGCCTAATGCTTTTGATAATGCATATATACAAACAGATGGCAGCATGGCAGAAGGTACAGTTAATAAGATAGAGCTTGTACAGGGCAATATCCCACACGAAAGCTATCTTGCAACATATATCACAGCGTTGGATCTTTGTTTACAGGGGATTATGAGTCCATCAACGCTAGGCATAGATGTTAAGAAGCTGGATAATGCGGAGGCACAGAGGGAGAAAGAGAAAGCAACGCTTTACAGCAGAAATAACATTGTAGAGCAGCTTCAGAAGGTTCTTCCCAAGCTGGTTACAGCAACATTTAATGCTATAGACACGCTTAATAAGACAGCTATTAAGGATATAGATATTGATGTTACATTTGGTGAGTACGCTAACCCTTCGTTCGAGAGTCAGGTTGAGACAGTAAGCAAGGCTAAGCAGGGCGGCATTATGAGCATAGAGGCATCTGTTGATGAGCTGTATGGAGATACCAAGGATGATGAATGGAAGAAGGAAGAGATAGCAAGGCTTAAGGCTGAGCAGGGTATATCTGATATGGAAGAGCCGGCACTTAATATGCAGGCAGATGGCTTTACAGTTAATGGCACTGATAACAGTTTTACAGGTTTTGATAACAAGTGAGGTAGCTTATGGCACTTAATACAGAATATGACATAGAGAAAGCCTTTAGAGCCATAGAAGATGAGCTGATTGCTTCTATGATACGAAATCTTGACAGACACAGAGCGGAAGAAGATGAACTTGGATTCAACTGGACACAATGGCAGGTAGAACAGCTTAAAGCCTTAGAAAAATATAAAGCAGATAACAAGACACGTTTTGCGGGCAGATTCAGCGATATAAACAGTTCAATTGATGCAATGATATTTACAGCAAGGCAGACAGGCGGCACAGAGCAGGAACAGAAGATATTAAGAGCATTGAAAAAGGGATTAAAAGCATCCAAGGTGTCACAAGGCACTGAGGGTGCTTTTTTCAAGCTTAACACAAGAAAGCTTAATGCCCTGATTAAAGCTACGAAGTCAGATTTTAACAGGGCAGAAAAAGCAATGCTTAGAATGTCGGAGGATAAATACCGGCAGATAATATTCAATGCTCAGGTGTATGCGAATACGGGTGCAGGAACATATGAGAAGGCAGTTGATATGGCGACAAAGGATTTCCTTAAAGCAGGTATCAACTGTATTGAATATGCTAATGGCGCAAGGCATACTATGAAAGATTATGCTAAGATGGCAATTCAGACAGCCAATAAGCGTGCATATCTAACCGGAGAGGGAGAGATGAGACAGTCCTGGGGAATTAGTACAGTTATTATGAATAAGCGTGCTAATGCCTGTCCTAAGTGCCTTCCATTTGTTGGTAAGGTGCTGATAGATGATGTATGGAGTGGAGGTGATGCAAGTGATGGTAATTATCCGTTAATGTCTTCGGCAATAGCAGCGGGTCTTTACCATCCTTGACGACCTAACTGCAAAGACGTACATACAACATATTTCCCGGAGCTGGATGAAGAGCCAGACAGTAAGTTTACCAAGGAAGAGTTAGAACAGGTCAAGGAGGATTACAAGCAAGACCAGAAGCAGCAGTATGCGGGCAGAATGGTTGAGCAGTTTGATAGGCTTTCTAAGTACTCCTTAGACCCGGATAACAAGAAAGTATATGCGGTTAGAAAGGAACAATGGGAAAATGAAGTATTAAAACAGAAAAATAGAGGCAAAAAGGTTATAATAACGGAGCAGGCAATAGATAAAGTAAATGAAATTAATCCTAAGGGCTTTACTTCTGATAATAATAAATTTATAAAAGAGGTACATAAGGACTTACTTAAAGTTGCGAGAGATGAAAATAACAGTAATGAAGTTGCATGTGTAGTAGATTTAATAACAAATAAAAAAACTAAATTTATAAAAGGTGGAAGGCATGAGGTAGATGTATATTCTGATTCAGATATGTTTCATTTATTGCATTCGGCAAAAGATAAGTCTTTGGTATTATGTCACAACCATCCTGGATTAACAGATTTTTCAGCAAATGATATTGGAGTATTTATGAGACACGACACAATAAAAACTATGACCATTGTGACAAATCAAGGAGATGTACGATATATTTCAAAAGGCGAACATTTTGATTATAATGGAGCGGTTGAATTGATGAGAGAGTGTCAGGAAAAATATAGTGATAATATTAATAAGTGTATTGATTTGTTTTTAAAAAAATGCTATTCTGTTGGCATACAGAGAGGGTAATATTGAGGCAGGAGGTGTTTCAATGGATGGTATATTAGATGGAAAACCGGGAATGACAATTGATGAATTGATTGCATTATTGGAAAAAGGACCAATAAAGGCAGAAAGCAATAATGAAGATAAAGCAGAAATAAAAGAAAACAAGTAACAGCCACCAGTCGAAAGATTGGTGGTATTTTTATACCCAAGTTGCACCGGTGCAACAGAAAGGAAATATATGTTTAAAAGATACTATCCACCACCAGAGCTAGTGAAAAAAGAAATTAGCTGATATTAGAGGATATGTTAATGAATTCGGACAGCTCAAAATTCAGCTGTCCGAATTGAATACAGGGGAGAAGTCCTGTTAGGAAAAGCTCCTAACGTCCCCGAAAGTGACATTAGACGTGGCGAAAGGCTGCGTCTTTTTTAATTGCAGAGGTAGGCTGCAATAATAATTATTTAATAAAATTTATAAAATGGCAGTATTTTTATAGTGTATTACATTATGCGTATCTTGCTAAATTTTTAATTATTAATATTTAGATAAAAAAATATAAACTGTAAAAAACACAGGAAATAACAGGGGTTTACAAGGTTAAGAAACTGTGATACTGTGAATTTACGATATATCGAAAATAATTTAAAAACCTCTTGACTTATTGGCAGACAACAATTATAATCAATTTAGTGGCAGACAAAAAGTGAGGTGAGAATATGAGTCCACGAACAGGAAGACCGAAGTCTGATAATCCCAAATCGGATAGGATAACCATTCGTTTAGATAATGAACATTCACAAATTATACAAAAATATTGTGAACAGGAAAAAGTTGAAAAGGCAGAAGCTATCCGCCGGGGTATTCAGAAATTAAAGTCAGAAATTAAAAAAGATTAGTTGTTGAAAGTTTGGCGACCCACACAACTAATCCTTTAAATACAGAGGTTTCCCACTGATAAATATATCATATCATTTTGGGGAACTTCTTTCAAGCAAATTTAAAAGGAGATAATTGAAATGATACAGATTGAACAGACAATTACAAGTGTTGAAGTAGCAGAAATGGTAAATAAAAGACATACTGATTTGATACGCGATATCCGTAGATATTCAGAGCAATTAGCTGAAAGCAAAATTGCGTTGAGTGATTTCTTTACGGAAAGTACATATAAGGATAGTACTGGACGAGCTTTGCCTTGCTACAATGTAACCAAGAAAGGCTGTGAATTTATAGCACATAAGCTTACAGGCACAAAGGGAACAGAATTTACAGCAAGATACATTAACCGTTTTCACGATATGGAAGAACATATACAGCACAGCAAGCCACGTACAGCATTAGAACAGCTCCAGTTACAGAGCCAGGCAATACTTGAAGTTAATGATAAGATAGACGAAGTTAAGCAGGAGCTGGAAGACTTTAAGCAGGATATGCCACTGATGAATATTGAATGTGACAGAATTACAACAGCAGTTCGTAAGGTTGGAACTCGTGCCTTAGGTGGTAAAGATAGTAATGCCTACCACGATAAGTCTTTGAGTGGTAAGGTATACACAGATATATACAGAGAGCTGAAGAGACAGTTTCAGGTTACTTCCTACAAGTCAATCAAGCGTAGACAGTGTGATACAGCAATATCCATAATTGAAGGTTATAGGTTGCCTGTGGTTCTGAAAGAACAGATACAGAACACTAACGCACAGATGAATATGGAGGTGTAATATGTCTGCTAAAATTGATTTTGAGAATGCTTTGTATGAACTGGAACAGACAACAGCAACATTAGGATTTGTTCAGACAGCATTTGCGGAGGGTGAATCTCTTATAGATAATGACGAATCTGCAGCAACTATATATATGTTATATTCAAGACAAAGGTCTATAGTGAATAAGCTCAAAGAAGTATTGAATACAATAAAATAGATAATATCATATTGATATCTGGGACGTTCAGCAATGGACGTCCTTTTTATATGCCCAAAACTTAATGGCAATAAACTTTAGGAAAATGCCGACGGGCGGTAAACGGAAGAAAGGAGATAGAGTGATGGGAAAGACATTACCTATTAATTTACAGTTCTTCGCAGAGGGCGGGGATGGTAACGGCGACCAGAACGCTGGAAGCAACAACAACGGACAGGCAGGACAGCAGGGTGGTCAGAATAATCAGCAGACAGCTGGTGTTGATTATGACAGATTACAGGAAATGATTAATACTGCAACTGCCAAGAAAGAGAATGCTGTTATTAAGGACTACTTTATGCAGCAGGGATTGTCAGAAAATGAACTTCATCAGGCAATCACGGCATTTAAGCAGAGTAAAGAGCAGCAGGCAAACGCACAGCAGAATGCTAACGCTAGTCTTCAGAACGAAGTGGCAGCGGCACAGAAAGATGCTGAACAGGCTCGTATAGAGCTTGCGGCTACACAGGTAGCTATAACACTTGGCATAGAAGCCAAGACAGTACCATATGTGCTAAAGATGGCTGATTTCAGCAAGGCAAAAGGTACAGATGGAAAGATATCAGAGGACAATGTTAAAGCTGCACTTGAACAGGTTCTAAAGGATGTACCTGCACTTAAGCCAAGCACAGAGAACAATGATGGATTCCAGATAGGAGGACCAGGAGGCGGCAACACTAACCAGGCAAATGAAGAGGCTCTTAAGAGAGCCTTCGGACTATAAGAAAAGAGAGGTAAAACTATATGTCGGTATATGAGTATGCAGAAAAATTTACACAGCTTTTACAGCAGAAGTACGCAAAGGAGCTGTGCTCAGACGATTTAACACAGTCTAATCCACAGGTAACATTTATCAATGCACAGACAATCAAGTTACCAAGAATGACAGTAAGTGGTTATAAAGACCACACAAGAACACCAGGCTTTAATGCTGGTACATTAAGCAATGACTGGGAGCCAAAGAAGTTATCTCACGATAGAGATATAGAGTTCTTTGTGGATCCAATGGATATTGATGAGACTAATTTAACATTATCAGTTGCTAACATTCAGAACACATTTGAAACAGAGCAGGCTATTCCTGAAAAGGATAGCTACAGATTCTCTAAGCTTTATTCAGAGCTTAATACATATAAGGCGGGCAATATCAACACAACAGCTATTACAGTTGCTAACTTCTTAGATGTATTTGATGATATGATGGAAGCTATGGACGAGGCTGGTGTTCCAGAGGAAGGCAGGATCCTTTATCTTACTCCGAAGATGATGAAGATTGCCAAGAAGGCAGAGGGAATACAGAGAACTATGGATGTCTCAGGTGGCTCTAATGCAGTCAATCGTAAGGTACACAGCCTTGATGATGTAAAGCTTAAGAGCGTACCATCTGCAAGAATGAAGACAAAGTATGAATTTACAGAGGGCTGTGTTGCTTCTGGAACAGCTAAGCAGATTAATATGATCCTTATTCATACATCTTGCGTAGTTTGTCGTGATAAGTACAGTTACATCAAGCTCTTCACACCAGGAACAGATTCAAGGACAGCAGATGGCTACCTTTATCAGAATCGTTGCTATGGCGACCTTTTCTTACTTGAGAAAAAGGCAGACGGCTGTGCTATGAATGTAGACGGAGAATAGGAGGTATATGATGAAGGCAGTAAAAGCTAATAAGGAATATACAATAGCGGAGCAGGAGCAGAAGCGCTATATTGCTGATGGCTATGATATTGTTGATGATAAGGGCAACGTTATAGCTTATGGAAGAGGCAAGACTGTTCCATATGAGCAGTATAAGAAGGTACTTGATGAACTTAATGCACTTAAGACAGAAAAGCAGGAAACAGTCGATTTAACAGCTATGACAGTTGAAGAATTAACTGCATTTGCAAAGGATAAGGGCATAGATATCGGACAGGCAACATCACAGGAAGGCATCATAAAGAAGATTAGAGCTGCCTTGGAAGCGTGAGCCTATGGTATATGCAAGTAAAGAACAGTACCTGAGTGAGCATAATCTTATCCCGGATGAACAGATAGAACGAAGATTAAAACAGGCGAGCCGGCATATCGACTCGCTTACTTTTAATCGTATAACATCAAGAGGCTTTGATAATCTGACAGAGTTCCAGCAGGCAATAGTCATAGACGTATGCTGTGATATGGCTGATTTTGAGTATGAGAATGAAGACATGATTAATTGTGTCTTGCAGAATTATGCTGTAAATGGAGTATCTATGCAGTTTGGCAGCAGTTGGAATGTTCTTGTGCAGAATGGAATTGCTGTAAAGCGTGATACATACCGGGTGCTTTGCCAGACAGGCTTGTGCTGCTTAAGTCTGGGGGTGTGAGAATGAGATACCCTTGCTTGATATTAAAGAGCATGTGTAAGACAGAAATACATGTAGAGATAGAGCAGGAAGGCAGAAATGTCTACGGAGAGCCTCTTGAACCTGTTATATGGGATGGTTTATGCAACTATCAGGACAGCGGTAAGACAGAATTAACAGCAGAAAAGGTGCTTATAAAGCTTGAAGGGTGCGCACTTATTCCTGGAGATATAGCACCGGAACTTCCTGTTATTACTAAAGGTGATATAACAGTGTTCGGTGTAACAAGACATATATACAAGGGTATAAAGTGCCGTAATCCGGATGGTACAGTTAATTATGTAAGATTGGATGTGATGTAATGGCGAAGAATGTTAAGTCTACAGTTAAGCTAAATATGCCTATGGTAAGAAGATTAACAGCGGCAGCGCAGGTATCACTTGCACAGACAGCAGAGGCTATACATACCAATGTGGTGCAATGTCAGGTAATGCCAAGAGATACGGGTGCTTTGCAGAATGAGAGTACATTCGTATATACACAGGATATTGCTAATGGCAAGGTCGAACTTGTATCCAGCACACCGTATGCAAGACGGTTATATTATCATCCTGAATATAATTTCCATCGGACACCTTGGACTGACGAAAAAGGTAAGAGACATGAAGGTAATGCTAATGCCAAGGGCAGATGGCTTGATGATTATCTTAAGGATGGTAGAAAAAAGAATTTTGCTCCTGATACATTTGCTAAGCTGTATAGGAAGAATGCGGGGTTGTGATGTTAGGAATAGGTGATGTAAGAGATTATATAGCAGGTCTTGGTATTGCAGACAATACTAACGTGTATTGCGGAAAATTAGACGACAAAAAGAATAAGAGCATAGGTGTTTACAATAATAACAAGCAAAGATCTGTGCAGATGGCGGTAGGCGGCTTAAATAACAGCTCTTATCGTATTAAGTCTGTAAGTATATTGGTCCACTGGAATACCAGTGTCAGAGACACAGAGAAGACGGCAGAACAGCTCTACAATATGCTTAGGGATATGAACCATATCACAATCAATGATACTAAGGTGTTCTTCACTAAAATGCTGGTTGATGAGCCTGTGGATGTAGGAACAGATGATAATGGTATCTTTGAGTGTGTAATAGAATTAGATATTTATTATGAAAGGTAGGCAGAAATATGGCAGAAAATACTAAAATTGCTGGATATAGTGCAGAAGCAGTAGTAAAAGAAGATGTTAATCCGGTATATGAAATAAAGTTTGGTGTATGCACAAGCGGAAGAAAGAAATCAGATTCGCCAGAAACTATAACAACAGTTGTTGTTAAAGATGCAGAAAGTCTTGGAATATCTATTGACGGAAGCATGGAAGAATGGAAACCAATGGATCAGGGTGGATGGACCAGACGATTAATGACAGCCAAGTCAATCGGAATATCAATGGGTGGTAAACGTAATTATGGTGATCCAGGTAATGATTACGTTGCAAGACTTGCAACCAAGACAGGACAGGATTGTAATACGTGGTTATCAATTATTTTCCCTAATCTTGATCAGCTTATTATTCCAGCGGTAATTAATGTGACAAGTATGGCAGGAGATTCAACAAGTGCGGAAGCTCTTGAGTGGGAAGCGCAGTCTGACGGAAGACCAACATATATAGAACATGTAGCTTAGAGATAAAAGAAAGGAAATAAGATAATGGCAAAGACAGATTTTAAAGTAATAGACATATCAATGAAGATAACTAACCAGTTACCTATGATTCGTATTACAGATGATTTAGTTGTAACTGTTAATAACAGGAAGAACACAATTCTTAAGGTACAGGCTATGGCTGCTGAGTCTGAAAAGAAGAAAGATAATAACAACGAAGTGAAATTTATAACAAAGGCTCTTGAAATGCTTATTGGCAAAGAGGCAGCAGATAATATTGAGGCTATGGACTTACCGCTTCCGGAATATAAAGAAATGTATAATGCAATAATGGGCGTTGCTGCAGGCACATATGGAGAGGAGAATACACCCTCATAGTGAAACATATTATGACATATATGATGACTGGGAGCTGATAGAATCAAGCTTCCTGTCACAGTATGGTATACGATTGCGGACGGAAGATGATATGTCATGGGCGGAATTTTGTTCTTTATTATCTGGAATAATGCCGGAAACACCACTGGGAAGAGTGGTAAGTATAAGAGCAGAGAAAGACATTAAAGTCATAAGGAACTTTACTAAGGAACAGAAAAAGATACATGATGACTGGCTTCTGAAGCGTAATAGGAAAATGGTGGGAACACCACAGTATATAGAATATTGGACACGATTACAAAGAGATTTTAAGGCTGCTTACTCAAAGAAGTAGGCAGCTTTTTTCGTGCCAGAAAGGAGGGGAAATGTCAGATACAGAAATTGCAAGTATTTATCTTACATTGGGTTTAGATACAAGTGAGTGGTTAGAAGAACTTAATAAAGCAACAGATAGCATAAATAAGCAGTTTGTTGAAATAAATAGTGAATTTACAAAACAAGTGTCAAGTACGTTATCAGAAACTGTTACACGAGCGAGTAAGCAGTTTATTAATTTAAATAATGAGTTCACTAAACAAATGTCAAATATGGGAAGTAATTTATCTAATGTATCTAATGATATTGTTAAAGAAACTGAAAAGACAAATGATAGTATCTCAAAGCAAATGACAGTTATGTCAAAAAATGCAACAAAAAATGCATCTGGATTTATTAGAACCATAAGGAAAAAATTAGTAGCAGCATTTGGAACAGTTGCAACAGGAGCTTTTATCAAATCTTGTATAGAAGTAGGTTCGAATGTCACAGAAGTGCAGAATGTTGTTGATACAGCATTTAAGGACTTAAGCTGGCAGGCAGACCAGTGGGCATCTAATGCTATGACTAATTTCGGTTTGTCGGAATTATCAGCAAAGAAGTACATGGGTGTGTTTGGCCAGATGAGTAATGCTATGGGTATTACAGGTAAGGCGGCACTTGATATGGCTGAAAATGTTACAGGATTAACCGGTGATGTTGCATCATTTTACAATCTTGGAATGGACGAGGCATATACAAAGCTAAAATCTATCTGGACTGGTGAGACTGAAACACTCAAGGACTTGGGCGTGATTATGACTCAGACCAACTTAGACCAGTATGCACTTAATAACGGCTTCGGTAAGACCACAGCCAAGATGACAGAGCAGGAAAAGGTAATGCTACGTTATCAATATGTAACAAGTGCTTTATCCAATGCTACAGGAGATTTTGTTAAGACACAGGACTCCTGGGCTAACCAGACAAGAATACTTACATTAAGGTTTCAGCAGTTAAAGGCTAGTCTTGGTAAAGGCTTCATAGCATTGTTTACACCTATTCTGCGTGGATTTAATAGTCTGCTTGCAGGATTGCAGAAAGTGGCAGATGGATTTGCCAGCTTTGTGCAGATGCTTACAGGTGCCGATATATCATCCTCTATGGGAAGTATAAGTGCTGATATAGCAGGCATAGGAGATGATGCTGGAGGTGCTGCAGATAATGTAAGTGGAATAGGAGATGCAGCTAAGAAGACAGCAAAGGATATTGAGAAGTCCCTTGCAGGCTTTGACCAGATAAATAAGCTTACAGAGCCGACGGATGATAGTAGCTCTTCGGGTTCAGGTACAGATTCAACATCAGGTATTGGAAGTGTAGATCCTGTACCGGATGTAAGTGGAAGTACAGCGAATGTATCAAGTGCAATATCCGATATGGCAGACAAGGTAAAGAAAGCCCTAGAACCATTAAAGGCAATATCATTTGATAATCTTGTATCATCACTTGATAATCTCAAGAGAGCGGTACAACCATTAACAGAAAAGTTGTTTTCTGGATTGGAATGGGCTTATTACAATGTGTTAGTTCCACTGGCAAGTTGGTATATAGAAGATTTAATACCGACTTATATTAATACGTTAGCAGATGCTTTTGAATTACTTAACACGGTATTAGATGTATTTAATCCGGTGTTTGAATCTGCTTGGGATAACTTCTTTAAGCCTATAGCTGAATGGACAGGTGGCATTGTTGTCGATGTCATAAATTCCATAGGAGATGCTTTTTTATTAGTAGCAGGTTATCTAAAAGAGCATGAGACAGATGTTAAAGACTGGACAGATTTATATATAACACCATTCTTTAAAACTATCACAGATTTTATAATGGAATTATATGATTTAATAAAAAATGTAATAGGCTTTGTGATAGATTTATTAGGCCCATCTTTTGATGAAATTGTTGCAATTATTTCTGGCGCAATTAGTGCAATAACAAAAATTGTAACAGGTGTTTTGGATATACTCAAAGGTGTAATAGAGTTCCTTAACGGAATATTTACAGGTGATATTGATAAGTGTATGCAAGGCATAAAGGATATCATTAAAGGATGTCTTGAGGCTATATGGGGTATCATAAAAGTAATTGTTTCTCTTATAGTAAATCTGGTTAAAGGTACTGTAGATATAGTGATTAATTTACTAAAAGATATATTTACTGCGATAGGAAATATATTATCTTCGATAAAGTCAGTATTTGATAAAGTGCTTATGGCAATATTTAATGCAGTTATTTCAGTAATTGACGGAATTAAAGATGCATTATGGAATATTGTAGATTTCGTTGGAGATACGTTTAGTAGTGCCTGGTCAAATGTATGGAATGGAATTATAAATGCATTTGATAATATATTTGGTGGCATTGTAGATATCGCCAAAGGGCCTATTAATATGGTAATAGGACTTATAAATGGTATGCTTGATGGATTAGAAAGTGGTATTAACTGGATAGTCCGCAGGGTGAATGCTTTAAGCTTTGATGTACCTGACTGGGTACCAGTTATAGGTGGTGACCATTTCGGGTTTGATTTACCGGAAGTTGGATTTGGCAGTATTCCATACCTTGCAGAAGGTGGATATGTAAAGCCAAACACTCCACAGCTTGCAATGATTGGTGATAATAAACACCAGGGAGAAGTTGTTGCACCTGAGGATAAATTGCTTGAAATGGCACAAAAGGCAGCAGATATGGCATCTAGTGCTGAACTGTTAGCCGAAGCTATAAGTATTCTTAAGCAGATCCTTAAGATACTGGAAACATTAGATCTTGATATACAGTTAGATGGAAAGAGCCTTAAGAAGTATGTAGTTGATAAGATTAACGAGCATACAAAGCAGACAGGAAAATGTGAGATATTGTAACTTAAATGCAGAGGACTTATGTGTGTAATAGCACATAGGTCCTTTTTTGAAAGGGTGATGTGATGATAATACAGGCTGGTGGTGTGGAACTTCCTGCACCGGTAAGTTTAAAGGTTGATGATGAAATCATATGGTCTTCATCAACTGGCAGAGCATTGGACGGAACTATGTTAGGAGATGTAGTAGCCGAGAAGAAAACACTGTCTATTGGATGGGGAGTGTTAACAGAAGAGGAACTGGTACTTATAAAGGATAAGCTGATTGCCGGCTTCTTCCCTGTAACATTTCATGATGATGGACAGGATATAACAATAACAACATACAGAGGTACACTTAGCAAAGAAGTGCTAGGAGAACTGAGTGATGGTATCTTCTATTACAGGAGTGCAAGCGTATCATTGATACAACAGTAAGGAGATTAACATGAAACAGACATTGAAAGTTAGTGATATAAGAAATAAGGCAGTGGCATTACAGGGTATTAATGCCCATTTTCCAGTAAAGCTTAATTATGCAATAGCCAAGAACTTAAAGGTATTGTTAGCAGAGTGTGACACTGCAGCTGCACAGAATAAGAAAGTCCTGGATGAAAAGGCATCCAAGGATAAGAATGGTGAGTATGAATGGAAAGACAATGAGATTGTATTCCCTAGTGAAAAGGTCAAGAAAGAGGCGCTTAAGGAGCTGGATGATATAGCTAATCTTGATGTTGAAGTTGAGATTATGACTATCCCAATGAGCGTACTTGAAATGTGCGATACAGATAAGTATGATGTACCAACATCTAAGAATATGGCAGCACTTGAATTCATGATTGAATAGGAGATAAGCCTATGTATAACAATGTATCTGATGCGTATAAAGCTACGATAAGAAGTCCTTCCAGAACATTCAGGGGACGTCTTAAGATTAATGATAAATGGGTATATGCTAACTTTAAGAAACTCAGTTATGAAACTTCAAGCAGTTCTGAAGAATACCTGCAGTTAGGTTCGGCAGTGTCTGCCAAGATAGAACTTACTATTAAGAAGATAGGTGAGCTGTTCGAAAATACAGAGATACCTATAGAGATAGGATTGAAACTTCCTACTGGAAAGTATGAATATGTACCTGTTGGATTATTTACAGCGGAACATCCTACAAGTGACCAGGCAACAACCACATTTACGGCATATGACAGAATGATGAGGACTACAGGAGTATATGTATCTGAACTTTCTTATCCGGCAAGTGCATTATCTGTTATGAATGAGATAAGTGCTGGGTGCGGTGTTCCTGCTGATGTGAGTGGCATAGATTCGTCTATTATGATAGATACTAAGCCAGTTGGATATACATACAGGGAAATGATAGGATATATCGCTTCTATGGCAGGTGGCTTTGCATGTGTTGACAGAACAGGAACTATTGTTATTAAGTGGTATTCAGATGTGGATTATAAGCTGGACGTGACAAGGATAATGAGCTTTGAGAAAGATGAAAGCAATTATAATCTGGAAAAGTTATCATGTAATGTTGATAACTCTACAACTTTAACATCTGGCGGTGGAATACTTGGTGTTACATTTGATAATCCATTTATGACACAGGACAGGCTTGATAATATCTTTAAGAAGCTTAGTGGGTTCAGTTACAGGGGTGCATCTGTTAAGACATTAGGAGATGTTCGCCTGGATCCGTGGGATATGATTACTGTGGAAGATGGTGAAGATGCCTACAAGGTGCCTGTGATGAACATCCAGCAGGAATATGATGGTGGTCTTGCTATGACTATAACATCTTATGGTAAGACACAGACAGAGCAGGAAGTAGACTTCAAAGGACCAACAACACAGCAGAATAAGAGAATATATTCGGATTTGATATTGGTAAAGGAGCTTATAACTAAGAAAGTTGATGCAGAATGGGTTAAGGCTAATACAGTACAGGCAGAAACAATTGTATCTATTAACAATGACTTGGAGAATATCCGGAACAATTATCTTAAGTCGAACGTGGCAAATATTACATATGCAACGATTGAGAGCCTTAAGTCGCTTAGCGGTGAATTTGCAGATTTGAAGGCGACTGACTTTGAAGCAGTAAAAGCAAGTATTAAGGACCTGAATGTTGATGTTGAAAAGGTGAATACACTTCTGTTCGGTTCTGCCACCGGCACAACTATAACAACGGATTTTGCTAATTCGGTGGTATCTGTAATCGGTAATGCACAGATAACAAGCGCTATGATTAAAGAACTGGCATTTGATAAGCTTACTGGCATAGACATTAATACAACAGTAATGAATGTGCATAGTGAGGATGGCAAGTCTATCTGGAAGGATAATACTATTCAGATAAGCGATAAGGAACGTGTGCGAATACAGCTAGGTAAGGATGCATCAGGTGATTATAACATCTATATCTGGGATAAAGACGGAAATCTGATGTTTGACCCGTTGTATGGTATTCAGGAATCAGGTATTAAGAGAGCGATTATCCGGAATGATATGGTATCAGACAATGCTGCCATATCCGGAAAGAAGCTTGATATAGATAGCGTGTTCAGCGTTATGAATGCTGATAAGAGCAATACCTTTAAAGCAAGTAAAATACACGTTGATACAACAGAACAGACATTAGAGAGTACGTTTCAGACTATTAACAGTTACATTGATGGTGGTTCTGAGGCATGGGGTTCTACTATGCTGCAGGCTAAGACATTCATAGAGCATAAGCTTTGGTGGACGGATATTGATGATGAAGGCAATTCTATAAAAAGCAAGTTTAATGATGTTAAGACAACATTAGACAGCTTTAAGATAGATATGTCAGACGTTACTAAGCAGCTTAATGGTACATTTGAAATATATGATATTACAGAAGTTCCAACACTTGACAATTATCCAGCAATAGAATTCTTTGTGCCGGTATATCCGGCGGAAGACTGGTATCCACTTGAAACTGATACCTGGCAATACACACAGGAAGAGTACGCTAAGCACGCTGGAGCAGTTGCTTATGTGAAAAGTGCTAATCGTGCCTGGAAGTTTCTTAAACAGCCATCTGGGACATATGGATGGACTGAAATATCATCATCAGAGACTGCTTATATGCTTAATAAGCATACAGCGTTCCAGGTTGCTATTGATGGGATAACAGCGGAAGTTAGCAGGGTTAAGGTTGATATCAAGGATAACTATATAACAACTGAATCTGCAAAATCTCTTATAAGTCAGAGTGAGGAAAGCATTACATCTTCAATATCTAAAACGTATACAACTACGACAGATTTTACAGATGGAATAAATTCTACCAAGGAATATGCAGATGGAGTGGCAAGTGCAGCACAGTCAGCAGCAGAAGGTACTGCAGCAAATGCATTAACTGATGCCTTAAAGAATTATACGGTTACAAAGGATATGGAATCAGCTATAAAGCTGTCAGCTGATAGTGTTAAAACATATGTGTCAGAAACGTATAAGCGGATAGGCGGAGATTTTAATGCATATACGGTATCGGAAATTCCAACCCTGGATAATTATCCGGCGACGGAGTTTTTTGTCCCAGTATATCCTGCGGAAGACTGGTATCCACTTGAAACAGATACGTGGCAATATAATGATTCAGCATACGCTCTACATGTAGGAGCCATAGCATATAATCCAACGGCTAATAAGACCTGGAGATTTACAAAGAAAGATGATGCTTGGGTGTGGGAAGAGATATCAAACACAGAAACAGCCTATATGCTTAACAGATTCGCCCGGCATGATGTAGCTGTAGATAATATAACAGGTGAGCTTACAAGCGTTAGAAAGGATTTAGCTAACAACTATTCTACTACAACAGAAATGGTTAACAGGATTGTTCAGGAGATTAAGGATGATAAGTCTTCAATTACAAGTTCGTTAAAGGCAACATATGCAACACAGAAATTTGCAAATGATGCAGCAAGTACAGCTCAGACATCGGCAGAAAAGACGGCATCTGATGCACTTACTGGTGCAGTTAAGAATGTAAAAGACTATGCAGACAGTGCGGCAAGCGCAGCTCAGACAGCAGCGGAAGGTGCAGCGGCGGATGCGCTTAGTACTGCTTTAAACAAATATTCAACTACAGCAGATATTATTCAGGCTATTTCACCTGGGAAAACAAGTATATCGGCGGCAGTAACTGCTAAGCTTGGAGATTATGCAACATCAGCAAGTCTTACAGAATTCATAGAGAATAAAGATGGTCAGCTAAAGAGTGCCATTGAGGCTATTGCGGATACTATTAATATTACGGCCAAAGGTGGACTTAACCTCTCAGGGAATAGAATTGCTATAGACAGTGACAATTTTACACTTGCATCGGATGGCAGAATAACAAAGTGCAAAAATATCATTGTAGACGGCGGTACTATTGGTGGCTGGGAAATAAGTGATAAGTCAATATATTCATCATACAATTATCAGAATATAACATATGATGTATCGCTGCAAAAAGCAGAAAAACCATCAAGCCATATATTGCAGGTTACTAAAGAAAAGAATAACGTATTTGATTATACATTCCTTATAACAGCAGAAGGTAAAATGTGTTCGTATGGTCAATTGCAGGAGTCGGGTAATACATTTGACTCTGAAGCATGCCTTTTTGGTGGATATCTTAAGATGCTTGATTCAACCAATAATACATATACTCTAATACATCCACACGGAATACATGCAAGAAATAAAGAAAATATAAATACACTTACATTAGTATCTAATAGTGATGATGGCAGTGGAGATGGACTTATTATAACTGGATCCGCTGGCACAGAAGTTTCAGTGCTTAGAGATAGTATAACATTATGGTATCAGCCAAATTTTCAAAAATACACAAAAATAGGCAAGGGATATGTTCGCATTTGTAATAATGGTACTAATTATTATAAGGATTGTGCTCTATCTGTTATAGGAGGGATAAAGACAGATTCTTTTAAATTATATAATCAAAATATTGGTTGGTGTGGAGCAGCTTTAAATAGGACTTCAGCTAACGATATTTCATTTGGTTGGGATGGAACTTATCTTAGAATATATATAGATAACACAATAATTGCTTCATATAAATATAGCCCAGGAAATAGTGAATGGGTCTAGATTTTGATTAAGAAAGGAAACAGACATTATGAATTTTATAGAATATGTTAAGCAAATATGGAAAAACGGACCAGGCGGAGGCACACCGTGGAGTGCAGCAAGGCTGAACCACATGGAGGATGGGATAAAGAACAATAACAGCATGATAAGTGAGCTAAACAACAATATAAATAAATATTTTATAAATACAAATGAAACAATATATATACCATTAAACACAATGCTTTTAATATATGAAACAGCATTTGATATGGGGGCTTATGTAGTGCGAAGAGAAACAGAAAATAGAATATTTCTTCACGCTCTTAAAGAAAATTCAAAAGTTAATATTGGACTAGCTGATAATGGAAATATAAAAATTATTAACACAGCAAACGTTGGTGGGGATATTCTTACTATAATCTACTAAATGAATAACAATATAAATTAATTTGATTTTAAGAGTTTTTAAAATAATATTAAAAACAACAATAAAATTATTAAGCAAGGATAACTATATATTGTTACTGTGTAATATAATCAGCACACATGTAGTATTGACCAACAGGTAATTTACCATACATTAAAATTTTTCCATACTCTGAAATCCAAAAACTAGCGTTATCGACAGCATCATATGGAACTGAATTTTTTTTGAATGTCCCTAAAACATAGTGTATATTCGGCTTATAATTTATACTTGCAATTATAATCGGGTTTGAGCCAGTTCCCGTTAAAGTATTGTCTTTGACATCTATAACAGAATACAATTGGAGAAAAGAGCCTATTTTACAACACGAAAAAGCAGAAAATTGAATCTTTTCATTGATTGTATCAATAAAAGAGTCTTTACTTATATCTAATGTTGTTAAATTGTTGTTTAGGGAACATATAACAATATTTTTTGAAAAATCAAATAAGAAATCTCCAGGCGTGGCTTTAAAAATTTAGTTAAAGTTATGTCTGTTAAGCATACACTTTTGCACTGTTTATCAGTGCTTTTTTTATATCAATAATTATGCTCATAAAGAGCTAATTATAAATATCATATATCCAAGGAGGACAAAGACATGTTAGAAATGACAAAGAAAATCATCCTGTCAGGTACAATTAAAACTGGAACAGGAACAGACAACAAGCAGGTGATGTATTGCAGTTCATCTTTAAGTGAAGATGGAGGAATAAGCATTACGAAGACAATCAAAGACTCATCAGTATATTATGCTGATAAGAAGAACTATGATGTTGAAGTTGCTGCATTTGATAATAAGTTTGATGAGCTTGTTAGAACTGCATATGTAGAAAAAGATGAAACTGCAAAAGCAGATGATACGAAGCAGACAACAGAAGAAACCAAGGAGGATAAGTAATATGGATAGAATTAAAGCAATAGTAGTTGCAATCGGTAGCTTATTAATGAGTGCATTAGGTGTGTTAGCGGTACCAGTGCTGCTTCTTGTAACGTGTAATTTCATTGATTATATAACAGGCCTTATAGCTTCAAAATTCAGAAATCAGGAAATTGATAGTTACAAGGGTATAAGAGGAATTGCAAAGAAAATATGTATGTGGCTTTTAGTGGGAGTTGGCGTAATAGTAGACCAGCTCCTTTCTTATTCTGCAGATGTTGCAGGAATAACATTACCATTTACATTTTTAGTAGCCTGTGTAGTGGCTATATGGCTCATATGCAATGAAATTATAAGCATATTAGAGAACATAAATGATATAGGTGTTACACTTCCACCATTTTTACAGCCGATTGTAAGCAATCTTAAGAGTCAGGTGGAAAAGAAAGCAGAATTAGAAAATATTAAAGATAAAAATGAAAGCGAGGAATAGTTATGAAAAGAGGAATAGACATAAGCAGACATCAGGGAAATCTTGATTTTGATTACATTAAGGAGAATTTTGATTTTGTTATAATCCGTTGTGCCTATGGCAGTGACTTAAGCGAGGATGACAGCGAGTGCAGACAGTGTGATTCTATGGCACAGACATATATAGATGAATGCAAGAAGAGAGGTATTCCGTATGGACTTTATCTATATCAGTATGCTGGCAACAATGATGAATCGTTAAGCGAAGCTGCACATATCAGGGAATGGTATAATAAATGTAATCCAACAATGGGATTGTATCTTGATATCGAGGATGCAGACCGATACAAGGCTGAAAATGGCATTGATTATCATTATACACAGGAGCTTGCACTTGTATGGCTTGATGCATTATCAGACATAACTGCAAAAGGTATCTATGCAAGCCATAGTTGGTTAAATGATTATATGAATGTAGATGAACTTATAGAACACGGTGCTCTTATCTGGGAAGCTCATTGGGATGATAATGGTGAGATCTGTGAAGATAAATTTGCTATGTCCCAGGAGACTAGTGACTATTATTTAAACGATGGCACAAGAGTAGATTATGACATTATGCGTGACGAGTTATTTGACAGACTTATACAGGCTAATGAGTATGATCACAGGAATGATAATTTTGATTCAGATGATAGTATCAGTGCTGATGAGACAGATACAGAGCATTTACAGTATCAGATAGGAGATTATGTTGAGTATAATGCAATATATGCTTCATCAACATCAGAATCAGGACTTACACCATCACAGGGATTTAATAGTGGAACAATCACAAGGGTTATTCCTTGGGCGGCCAATCCTTACTTAATCAATGATGGAACAGGTTGGGTCAACGATGGTTGTATTATATCAAGCGACAATTCGAATGGTGAAGGCTGTGATAATACAGATATAAAAGTTGGCGATAAAGTAAGAGTTATTCTTAATGTCGATTATGACACTGACCGAGCATTTAACCTTTATTATGATGAATATGATGTTATTCAAGTTAATGGTGATCGAGCAGTAATTGGTATTGGTAATACAGTAACAAGTGCGATAGATGTGCATCACCTAGAAAGAATATAATGATGTTGTACATTTAAAATATCTGTGATACTATGCACATATAAATAGGTAGAAACTATCATATCCAAAGGTGTGGTCCTAATTCTTCTGTACCTATATCTGTAAGTAGTCCTGATACTTCTCTGTAAGGCATAGAATATCGTTGTGAAATATAGCGCATAGATGCTCCTAATTCTCCGTCTGGTCCACCATACTGCGAGATAATCATTGCTGCCAATGCAGGATTCGTTTGCTTTATTTTAACGGGATATTCAAGTCTTTTTTCATAATTCCACATATCAACATACCTCCATTTCCCAAGGCATCGGTGTTGAAACCCACATCCAGTAGTTATCGTTAGATATGTGAAGTTTATCAAGAGGTCCATAATAATCTGCATATTTTGTCATATAATTGCAATATTTATCCCTGATCTGGGCATAATATTCTATAGCTTCCATATCATTAGGATGTGTATCAAGGTAAAGATTAGTTTCAGTTAATATAAAACCAAGCTCATATATATTCTTCATTAGTGCATGCTTGTCGGCAACGATATTACAGGAATTATTCCTTTGCGATAAAGGCATAGATTGAATATTTGTACATGAAGAGCGTCGCTGCATATCCATAGGTGTATTACAATTAACATTCATTGACTGGTTGTTCATATTGTTTATATTATTCATGTTATTCACAGTATTCATGTTGTTCATGTTACTCATGTTATTCATAGTATTCATGTTGTTCATATTACTCTTATTATTTACATTATTCATGTTCTGACACCTCCAAAAGGTTTGTTAAGAACAGGAAATAAAGTACCATATTTTAAAGCTCTGCATGGGTCATACAATTCTCCCCATTTCTGCCATGGTACATAGCACATGGCAAGAGAAAATGTATTCTGCATTTTCATAAACATACTCCAGTTATAAAGAATTCATTACATTATATGTAATATATTTTTAGATGACACAGATATCATATCAGGTTATAAAAACAAATGGATAGTGTCAAATGACATATGAAAAATAAAAAGATACTTTTTGATTATTACATGAGTGTAGTGTGTATGTATGCTATATATAAAACTGTACACAAACCTGTATATTACAAGCTGTTGTATATAAAGTCGTGAGTTGTATATAAAGTTGAAAATTAGGTGGAAGTCAGGACAGCTATGTGATATGATTAATTGTAATTTTACGATAGCGAGGATTAATTATGTGGGACAAAATTAAAGCATTTTTAAAGAAAAAAGATGTTGAAGTATCGGTTAAAAGATATGGAATAGATGCACTTGGGGCAATGGCTCAGGGATTGTTTTGTTCGTTATTAATAGGAACTATACTAAATACTATTGGTACACAGCTTCATATTGGATTTCTTACTAATACAGTTGCAACAATAAGTGGTGTTAATTATACAGTTGGAGGTCTCGCATCAGCCATGAGCGGACCGGCTATGGCGGTAGCTATAGGATATGCATTGAAATGTCCGCCACTTGTTCTTTTTTCACTTATAACTGTTGGTTTTGCATCTAATGCATTAGGTGGAGCGGGTGGCCCATTGGCGGTATATTTTGTAGCTATTATTGCAGCTGAGGCAGGAAAATTAGTATCGAAGGAAACAAAGATAGATATACTTGTAACACCATTAATAACGATAGGCGTTGGAACAGGGGTGGCAGCATTGATAGCTCCACCGCTTGGAAAAGCGGCTATGAAAATAGGTGAGGTTATAATGCTTGCAACTAATCTTCAGCCTTTTCTTATGGGAATAGTGGTATCAGTTCTTGTCGGAGCAGCACTTACATTACCGATATCTTCGGCAGCTATATGTGCGGCATTTGGACTTACAGGACTTGCAGGAGGAGCAGCTGTAGCAGGTTGTTGTGCCCAGATGATTGGTTTTGCAGTTATGTCTTTTAAGGAAAACGGATGGGGTGGACTTATTTCACAGGGAATAGGTACATCAATGCTTCAGATGGGAAACATAATAAAGAATCCAAGGATATGGATTGCACCGATAGTAACATCAGCAATAACAGGACCTGTTGCAACATGTCTTTTCAAACTGCAGATGAATGGAACAGCAGTATCATCAGGTATGGGGACATGTGGTTTTGTAGGCCAGATAGGTGTATATTCAGGCTGGGTAAATGATGTTGCAGCAGGAACTAAGAGTGCAATAACCATGATGGACTGGGCAGGATTAATACTTATATCGTTTGTTTTGCCTGCAGTTATATGTCCATTTATAAATTGGCTGTTAAAGAAAGCAGGCTGGGTTAAAGATGGGGATATGAAACTCCAGTAAGCAGAAAAGAGTAAAATAAAATGTGCAGTGGTGAATATGATAACATATGGAATAAAGATTATATATCAGTGATAAAGTCAAAAAGACGTTCAATAGGTATTGAAGTCCACATGGATGGAAGAGTCATATTAAGAGCTCCGTATACATTAAGTGAAAAACAGCTTGAAGAATTCGTGGATAAACATAAGCTGTGGATTGAAGAAAAGCGACGTTATCTTGGAAGTAAAGCCAAAGCAGGAATATCAACCAATGCAAAGAAAAAAGATGAACTTACTAAAGATGAGATTAAGTGCATTAAAGAAGCATTTGAAAAACGTGTTATATATTACAGCCGTATTATGGGAGTGACGGTTAAAAATATAACTATTAAAAACCAGAAAACAAGGTGGGGCAGCTGCAGTTCAAAGGGTAATCTGAACTTTAATTATCAGCTGTATTATATGCCACAGGAGCTTATGGATTATGTTGTGGTGCATGAGCTTGCACACAGAAAATATATGAATCATTCAAAGGAATTCTGGGCAGAAGTGAAAAAGTACTGCCCAGAATATAAGGAAAGAAAAAATGTCCTAAAAAAATACATATTAGAAACATAGAGGCATATTGCAGACACATATTAGTAAGTGAATGTTACGGTATATAAGGTGTAATTATTTCTAGGTACATTTTTGTAAGTATATGATAAAGCTTCACCGGTTTTTGACACAGCTGTTTTTAAATCAGTTGTGAATGTGCAGGCGAATTCAAGATGAGTCTGTTTGTTTTTAACCGCATTACGGATAAGACGGTTTAACTGTGAAGTGTTGCTTATCATGGTTACTCCTGCATATTTTACATAAGAATATTTCGTTCCGCAATTCTCATATTCACTGTATTTGTCATGGTTCCATGTATGATCAATGGACATGTCTTTGGATGTAATATTAAAGTAAGAATGATCGGTGTATTCAAAAGAGGAACCTATAGGATCATCCCATGTTACGTCTACATGATACCATTGGTCATCCAGTTTAACAGTATTCCATATATGCTGCTCATCACCAGCTTCACCGGACACTGTTCCATTTTCTATTCCAAGCATATCCATAAATGTTTTAAAGCATTCAGTATAGCCGCTACATACAGCGATTCCGTTAATAAGTGCACTGTATGCATTGTAAGAGGAATCACCTGTATCAACATAAGAAATGTGTTTGACAAGATAATCATGTACTGCAAGTTCATTTTCTATATCCGAATTAGCAGGAGATGTAATCTCGTTTAATATCTGTATGTATTTAGTATATAATGTAAGCTGGCGTTCATTTAGTGCATCTGTTGAACCGGTTTTATATGCATTGATTATAGAAAAACTATCCCAGCATTCATATGTAATGCGTACATTAAAACCGTTTTTAACACGTTTATATTCACATTTTAACTGTTCTATGCCATCTATGGCAGCAAGCCATGAATTAGCATCTATAAGAGATTCGTCTTCAATGAATAATTCGCATACGGTCTGATTATTTATTAAGCATTGATTGATGTAATCAATTATTTCGCTGGTTGATGAGGCAGATTTATCATATGCAGTATTGGATATGGAGGTACTTGACTCATCCTGCCACTCTGATAAAAGCGGAATATTACACCCGGTAAACAAAAGGCTTATAATAATTGAAATAACGGCAAAAGACGTTTTTTTAAAATTTATATTTCTAAAATTGATTTTTTTAAAATACATTGTCATTAATCTTTCTATAAATAATTATGTTATAAATTGAATATTGTGTGTTGTTTGGTTATAATCTGTTATGATAAAAATCATGATGTCCACGTCTACGTGCCGCTTCTGCCCATGTTAAATATGTACCACTGGCACATAATACCTGCCAATATCCGCATATCGTGGGATTATCATCAAACTTTTATGCTCATATCTCATATCATGTGGGCAACATCATATTATAAAGGTATATAAAAGAATATATACATAACAATTCTAATACGTAATCTGCAAAAATAAAAGTATTTATAATAGAACATGGAAGAAATTTATAATAGAATATGGAAGAAATATTAAAAAATGTTTAAGAAACATTGTAAGAATCAAAATACATCTATTTAAGAATAGTTAAGAAAAGAGGAATAATATGAACGATTATGTGATAAATACACCGTCAGATTTTAATCTTAAAGAAACGCTGGAATGTGGGCAATGCTTTCATTTTAACATGCTTGATGAGAATGAATATGTGTTGACAGCATATGGACAGCTTTTACATATAAGACAGGATGATAGTAAGCTGGTGTTTTACGATACAGATGAGAAGATGTATGATACATTATGGAGAAAATATTTTGATATAGACAGGGATTATGGAAAAATAAAAGAAGAACTGCTTGCAAAGGATGATAAGCTAAAAGAAGCAATATGTGCAATGTCAGGAGTAAGAATACTTAACCAGGAATTTTTTGAAACACTTATATCATTTATAATCTCACAGAATAAGCAGATACCACATATTAAAAAGATAGTAGCAGATATTTCAGAAAAGTATGGTACTTATAAAGGGGATGTAAAAGGAATCCCAATGTATACATTTCCAGATGTTAATCAGCTAAGACAAGCAACTATTGAAGACCTGAAGGATTTAAAAACAGGCTTCCGTGCTCCATACATATATGATGCAGTCAGCCATGTTTATGATGGAAACGTTAATTATAATGAACTTATAAAGTCAGATTCGGCAGCAGCTATAGAAAAAATGTGTGAAATAAAAGGTGTAGGTAATAAAGTTGCAAGCTGCGTAAGTCTTTTTGCACTTGGAAAAAGAGATAGTTTTCCTATAGATGTATGGATAAAAAGGATAATGGAATATCTTTATTTTGATAAGAAGGACACATCTAAGGAGGTTATAGCGGATTTTGCTAAAAATAGGTTTGGCGAACTTGGGGGATACGCACAGCAGTATCTTTTCTATTATGGGAAAACTATAAAAATGGGAGTTGCAGAGTCAAAAAAACATAAAAAATAAAAAAAGTATAATCAAAATGTAAAAACATTAATATATTTGAATTAGTTGTTGACAAATTATTGGCTGGGTGATATCTTATCGTTATCGGGATTAGCACTCAAAAGAAATGAGTGCTAACAGACATGATTATAGCAATGATAAAGATAGCTGCCACACATATGTCAGACAGCGGAAAGGTGGATTATATTATGAAGTTAGTACCATTAGGAGACAGAGTTGTAATTAAAGCATTAGTTGCAGAAGAAACTACAAAGTCAGGCATTGTATTACCAGGACAGGCAAAGGAAAAGCCATCACAGGCGGAAGTAGTTGCAGTAGGACCTGGTGGAGTTGTTGATGGCAAGGAAGTTACAATGCAGGTTAAGCCTGGAGATAAGGTAATATATTCTAAGTATGCAGGAACAGAAGTTAAGCTTGATGAAGAAGAATATATTGTAGTTAAGCAGAATGATATTCTTGCAGTAATTGAGGATTAATTATAAATATTCATTATATTGTTGATTATATTATTGATTTTATTTGGAGGTAATAACAATGGCAAAGGAAATTAAGTACGGAATCGAAGCAAGAAAAGCTCTTGAAGAGGGTGTTAATAAGTTAGCTAATACAGTAAGAGTTACAATCGGACCAAAGGGACGTAACGTAGTTCTTGATAAGTCATATGGCGCACCACTTATCACTAATGATGGTGTTACAATAGCTAAGGATATCGAGCTTGAAGATGCATTTGAGAATCAGGGTGCACAGCTTGTAAAGGAAGTTGCTACTAAGACTAACGATGTAGCAGGTGATGGTACAACAACAGCTACTGTTCTTGCACAGGCTATGGTAAATGCAGGTATGAAGAACTTAGCTGCAGGTGCTAATCCAATTATCTTAAGAAAAGGTATGAAGAAGGCAACTGATTGTGCAGTAGAAGCTATAGCACAGATGAGCGAAAAGGTTACAGGCAAGGATCAGATTGCAAAGGTTGCATCTATCTCAGCAGGTGACGAAGAAGTAGGTCAGATGGTAGCAGATGCTATGGAAAAGGTTTCTAATGATGGTGTAATCACAATCGAAGAATCTAAGACAATGAAGACAGAGCTTGACCTTGTAGAAGGTATGCAGTTCGACAGAGGTTATATATCAGCATATATGGCAACAGATATGGATAAGATGGAAGCTAACCTTGATAACCCATACATCCTTATCACAGATAAGAAGATATCTAATATTCAGGAAATCTTACCAGTTCTTGAGCAGATTGTACAGAATGGTGCTAAGCTTCTTATTATCGCTGAGGATGTTGAAGGTGAGGCACTTACAACACTTATCGTTAACAAGTTAAGAGGTACATTCAATGTAGTAGCTGTCAAGGCTCCTGGATATGGTGACAGACGTAAGGAAATGCTTAAAGATATCGCTATTCTTACAGGTGGTCAGGTTATCTCAGAAGAACTTGGTCTTGAGCTTAAGGATACAACACTTGATATGCTTGGTAGAGCTAAGTCAGTTAAGGTTCAGAAGGAAAATACAGTTATCGTTGATGGCGAAGGTGCTAAGGAAGATATCGAAGCAAGAGTTGCACAGATTCGTGCACAGCTTGAAGAAACAACATCTGATTTCGATAAGGAAAAGTTACAGGAAAGACTTGCTAAGCTTGCAGGTGGCGTAGCTGTTATCAGAGTTGGTGCTGCAACAGAAACTGAAATGAAGGAAGCTAAGCTTCGTATGGAAGATGCTCTTAATGCAACAAGAGCAGCAGTAGAAGAAGGTGTTATCTCAGGTGGTGGTTCAGCTTATATCCACGCATCTAAGAAGGTTGCAGAGCTTGCTGCTACACTTAGCGGAGATGAAAAGACAGGTGCAGAGATTATCCTTAAGGCTCTTGAAGCTCCATTATTCCACATTGCTAACAATGCTGGCCTTGAGGGTGCAGTTATCATCAACAAGGTAAGAGAATCAGAAGTCGGAACAGGTTATGATGCACTTAACGATAAGTACGTTAATATGGTTGATGCAGGTATCCTTGATCCAGCTAAGGTTACAAGAAGCGCATTACAGAATGCTACAAGTGTTGCATCTACACTTCTTACAACAGAAGCAGTTGTTACAACTATTAAGGAAGATGCACCAGCTATGCCAGCAGGAGCTGCCGGTATGGGCGGAATGATGTAATAAGTAATAATTTGCTATACATCAGTAAGTTGATAAAATAAATTTAACATTTACATCATATTAAAAAAGTCCCTTTGCTTATGTTTTATATTCATAAACAAGGGGGCTTTTTGTTGTGTAATGTATAAGGAAACATGTTATGCTATCAAGGCTATTAAGTGAATTGCAGCAGATTGAGCAGATTCATATATGTCAGGAGAGCTTGGTTTATGCTTATTAATAGATAGTTGTTTCTATTTAAAAAAGTTAAGGGGTATGTTATAATACTTTCATATTGGGTTTTAGTTGTCACGCAGGAGGAATGGTAATGGCTGATATTGATGAGCTTAAAAAGAAACTTGAAGATGGATGGATAAAGGGTGAACCTTATGTATTTGTAAGTTATGCAAGTAAGGATAAAGAGAAGGTTTATGATTTTGTATATGAGCTTAGAAAACGTGGTATTAATGTATATATAGATATAGAGCTTCAGGAGAATATTTCTAAGAACTGGTTACAGAATATTAAGGAGCGCTTATATGATGTTGATTGTGTTGCTATGATTTCATTTCTTAGTATTAGCTATTTCCGTAGTTATGCCTGCCTTATAGAACAGCTTGTAACACGTTCAGAGGATTTAAAGATGGAAAAAGGCAGGTATCTTGAGAATTTTTATATTGCCTTGGATGATAATATGTCTACAATACAAAAAATGGAAGATGCAGTGTATGATAATACAGTTGCAAAAGAAAGTCAGAGTATGGCAATAAAGATGGTTCCAGAGGAAGTAAATGTCCTTAAAGATGTTATGGAAGATAATATTGCAGTAAAGAGCAAGTTAAAGAAAGATGTCAGGTCAACTATAGATGGTCTGAATACAGCACATAGAGTTGCGATAAGTATGCTTAGTTATATTTTTAAAGAGTCAAGCTATAGTATTCAGAAATATGGAACAGCTGGTGATTGCGCACAGTTAATGTATAACAATTTTACGAATGACAAGAATGACAAAATTAATATTGATGTATTGGAGAAACTTAAAGAAAAGTACAACAATGATAGTGTTGCTGATAAAAATAACATAGCAATAGACAGTGTTGCTGCAGATGATTCTGTAACAGCAGTAGATAACACCAATATAACAGATAATACCAGGACAAGACAGGCTACAAGTACAGGTGATATCAGATTTATGCTTTATGGCAAGGAGTATGAGCTTAATCAGTCAGATATGATGCTTACATTTTTTGCACACGTTCTTAACAAACATCAGGATATTGTGGACGAACTTCCTTCATATAATGGGATGACCTGCGTGTCTGATGTTGATTACAGTCTTCCTAAGAATCGTAAGGCAGATATGCCTACATATTTCAGAAGCTGCGAATTCTTTGAATTCGCTAATGGAAGCCATATATGCGTCGGAACATCATATTCAGTAGTAGACAAGTTAAAGAAAATGGCACTTCTGCTTAATATATGTGGTGAAAGCCCGGAAATATTCAGTTCAGAACAGGTTGAACTTCCAGCGGTAAAGGTCAGAGGTGGTTCTTCTGCTGTCGGCAAGGGAAGTGGAGCACTTGTGAAATTCAGCGTATACGGCAATAAATACGAGCAGAACCAGACAGATATGCTTGGAACAATATGCAGTTCTGTTATAACTAAGCACCCAGACAAGTTAGAGGAAGCAGCAGATGCTTTATTGTGTTTGGATGTTAAAGATTATACAGATGTTGCAAAAGAGGACAGACCAGTATATTTCTCATCTATGAACAGATATGAAGTAAATGGCACAGCTTATAGTGTTGGTGGAAGCTTCGGAATGAAAGAAAAGCTTAAAATGATTGCCAGATTACTTATAATGTGTGACGAAAGCAAGGATATAATTGATATAGAAGACTATGAGATACCAGATGTAAAGGTTAAGGCAGCAGCAGGCACTAAGAAGAAAATTAATTACTTTGATTAATTGGAAGTATTACAAGATAGGAGGCTTTATGTTTGATATAGCAGTAGAACAGATAGTGAAGGTAAAACCACCTAAGACAGCAGTTGTTTATAAGACTTTGCTTATAATAGGCTGTATTGTGGCGGCTACAACCATACCACAGACAAGAACATTTGGAATAATTGTGCTTGCATTATTTGCGGTGATGACATTTTTAGTATTCCAGTATTATAATGCAGAGCTTGAGTATTCGATAGTGGATGATACGCTTACGATTGACAGGATTATGGCAAAATCAGCAAGAAAAAGATGTGGTGTGTATACACTTTCAAGAGCAAAGCTTGTGGCAAGAGCTGATTCGCAGGATGCACTCCGTATGAACCATATGGACGTTAAGACTTATGATTATTCAGTTGGTGCAAGCAATCATGATTCAGTTGTCATATATGCGTATAATGAACATAACGAATTAGTCAGGGTATTTATATATCCTGATGAACGTGTTCTTCACAGCATACAAAATGTTGTTGAAAAAGATGTGTTTAAAGTTATTGACTTTTAAAAAATGCTCTGATACAATCTTAATATTATAAACAAAAGGAATATGATAGAGCGTTTATCAGATTTCTCCACACAGAAATGTCCGAATTGAGTATTCGGATTTTTTTGTATAATCCTATGATGTATCTGTGGTCAGGTTAAGTGATGTAGTATTAATACACACCGCTTTATAATACATCATAGCATTAGAAGCATATTACAAGAACAAGAAAGCGAGGACAAAGGAAAATGGGTACAATTATTGGCGAGGGCATTACATTTGACGATGTGTTATTAGTTCCACAGTATTCAGAAGTAACACCTAATATGATCGATTTAACAACTAATCTTACAAAGAATATTAAGCTTAATATTCCTTTGATGAGTGCAGGTATGGACACAGTTACTGAACATAGAATGGCAATCGCTATGGCAAGACAGGGTGGTATAGGTATTATCCACAAGAATATGTCTATTGAGCAGCAGGCAGAAGAGGTAGATAAGGTAAAGAGATCAGAGAATGGAGTTATAACAGATCCATTTTACTTACATCCAGACAATACATTAAAAGAAGCTAACGAGCTTATGGGAAAGTTCAGAATATCAGGCGTACCTATCGTAGATGAGAACAAGAAGCTTGTTGGTATAATCACTAACAGAGATCTTAAGTTCGAGGAAGATTTCTCAAGACCTATCAAGGAATGTATGACAAGTGAGAATCTTGTAACAGCAGAGGAAGGCATCACACTTGAAGAAGCTAAGAAGATTCTTGGCAAGGCAAGAAAGGAAAAGCTTCCTATTGTTGATAAGGATTTCAAGCTGACAGGTCTTATTACAATCAAGGATATTGAGAAGTCTATCAAATATCCTGCATCTGCACATGATTCACAGGGAAGACTTCTTGCAGGTGCTGCTGTTGGTATAACTTCTAATGTTATGGACAGAGTAGAAGCACTTGTTAATGCAAGTGTTGACTGTATTGTTATAGATTCAGCTCATGGTCATTCAAAGAATATTATTACAACTTTAAAGGAAATCAAGGCTGCATATCCAGAACTTCAGGTTATTGCAGGTAACATAGCTACAGGAGCTGCTGCAAAAGCTTTATGTGAAGCAGGCGTAGATGCTGTTAAGGTTGGTATCGGACCTGGTTCTATATGTACAACAAGAGTTGTTGCCGGTATTGGTGTACCTCAGGTAACAGCAGTTATGGATGCATATGCTGAGGCTAAAAAGTATGGTATTCCGGTTATCGCTGATGGTGGTATAAAGTTCTCAGGAGATATAGTTAAGGCGATAGCAGCAGGCGGTAATGTATGTATGCTTGGAAGTCTTTTAGCAGGCTGTGACGAAGCTCCTGGTTCATTTGAGTTATTCCAGGGCAGAAAGTATAAGGTTTATAGAGGTATGGGTTCTATTGCAGCTATGGAGAATGGTAGTAAAGACAGATACTTCCAGACAGATGCAAAGAAACTTGTTCCAGAAGGTGTTGAAGGACGAGTTGCATATAAAGGACTTGTTGAGGATACTATATTCCAGCTTATGGGAGGACTCCGTTCAGGTATGGGTTACTGTGGAGCACAGACTATTCCAGTACTTCAGGAGACAGCTAAGTTTATAAAGATGTCATCTGCAGCTTTAAGAGAAAGTCATCCACATGACATTCATATTACTAAAGAAGCTCCTAACTATTCTGTTGAGAATGCTTAAATAATATAATTGATATCGGGGTTAAAAGTAACCTCTTATCATATTTAAAGTGTAAAATAAGTTTCCGGCATGGCAAAAGTGTGACTAGCTGTGCCGGTTTTATTATGTGTAGTAGTTAAGAACGTGAAGTTTTTCTAAAATAACAGAAAACAGCAAGTAATATATCAATTTTCAATCAATTAAATAAAATAAATGATTGCTAACTTGTATCTTAATGATGTATAATGAATTAAAAGTTAAATGAATCGAAAAATTATAATTGACAGATAATCAGATATGAGGAGAGCGATGATATGCGGGACAAGATGATTAACAAATATATTGCCAAAAATCACGCTGGAACTGTTTTTACTGATAGTGAACTGAAGGTTATCAAAGAAGGTAACATAGATGATATGGTTACAACATTTCTTGATATGAACACAGAATACTACAACAAGCAGATGCAGAGTGTACTTAAGATATTTACTCAGTTTATAGGTAGTGATATGGAACTGGAAAGAATTATATATCAAAAGGAGTACGAGGGAAAGTTTGTAGGCTGCCAGCTTATGGACGGAGATATAGATGTATTTCTTGGCATAGCGGGAGATGATGACGATCTTTTATGTGTTGCATCAGTATTTTCACAGGAAGAGCTGAGTGAGTTTGATTCAGATGCTTATGATTCAATATGTGAGCTTATTAACGTGATTAATGGTGCGTATGCAACAAAGCTCAGCTATGAAGACATAGAAGTTGCATTGCATCCACCAGTATTTTATAAGGATACACAGATTAAGGCAGATAATGGAATGTATGTAGTTACATTTTCAATGAAGGGCCATAGATTTAATCTGATTATGGTGGCAGATGATAAGATTAAGCTGGAAGTTTAAGGTGTAAGCATATACCAGATTATAAAGTGGGAACGGAGGACGATTATGGCTAGAATATTGATAGTAGATGATTCTAAGACATCAAGGAAATTCTTAAGAAATATGCTTGAACAGGCAGGACATGAGATAGTTGCAGAAGCAGTAGATGGTGCAGAGGGTGTTGAAAAATTTAAAATATACAGACCTGATATTACAACAATGGATATTACAATGCCAAAGCTTGGTGGAATTGATGCAGTTAAAGAAATAATAGATGACGATCCGGATGCTAAGGTTATCATGGTTACAGCAGCGGGACAAAAGGCTAATATGATAGAGGCGCTTAAGATGGGTGCAGCTGATTTTATACAGAAGCCTTTTGAGATGGATGTTATCGTTAATACAGTTGAAAAGGTTATGGAAGAATAATGTATAATTATAAGTTACAGATTCAATATGATGGTGGCAGATATGATGGATGGCAGCGTCTGGGTAAAGATTCATCATCCAATACGATAGAAGTTAAGATTAAAGAAATAATTAAAAAAATGACTGGCGAGGATATAGATATATATGTTGGCTGCAGGACAGAAAAGGGTGTTCATGCACTTGCACAAACAGCTAACTTTAAGTTAAATGACAGGTATCAGGCTATTGAGATTAAGAATTATCTTAACAGGTACCTTCCAAGAGATATTGCAATCAATCATGTTGAAGAAGTGGATGAAAGATTTCATAGCCAGTTGAATGCAAAGGGAAAAACATATGTATACAAGCTAGATATGGCTAATGTAGCAGATGTGTTTACAAGAAAATATGCATATCATACATTCGATGTGCCAGATATATCAGCCATGAGAACAGCGGCACAGTATTTTATCGGAAGTCATGACTTTAAAGCATTTACAACTGCTAAAAAGAGTAAGTCAACAGTAAAGAATGTCAAGTCAGTAGATATAGATGTAGAAGGTGATAAATGCAATATTACAATAACAGCTGATGATTTTCTTCATAATATGGCAAGATATATGATAGGAATGCTTCTTGATGTTGGTAACGGATTAAAGAAGACCTCAGATATAGAAGCTGCACTTGATGGAGAGGATGTTGTTATGTCACTTCCAGCTGAGAGCTATGGACTTTTTCTTGAAAGTGTCTTATACTAAACTAAATACAGCTTTATATATTATTGTTCAGAATAGTTGAAAACCTAAAACTGAGCAGTGATGTAGTAGTGTTTTATATGGAAGCTGTCGCAACGTAAGTAGTTTATATATCAATATATAATCAACTTAGTGCAACAGCTCCTTTTTTATATTTATTATATATGCATCAGGTGATATAACAACTGAAAAGCAAATAAAATCAGGAGTGGAGATTATATGAAGACCATAATAGAACTTATGACAGAACAATTCCAGAAAGCGTTTGAGGAATGTGGATATTCTAAAGATTATGCAAGGATAACAGTATCTAACAGGCCAGACTTATGTGAGTATCAGTGTAATGGTGCTATGGCAGCAGCAAAGGCATATAAAAAGGCACCTTTTATGATAGCAGATGAAGTTGTTTTTAAGCTTGCAGATAACAGACTTTTCTCATCTGTTGAAAGTGTTAAACCAGGCTTTATCAATATAAAGATTAGTCCTGAATATCTTGCTGGTTATATGAATGATATGGCAGCTTCTGATAAGTATGGTTATCAGAACAATGAACAGGTTAAGACTGTTATTGTAGATTTTGGTGGTGCTAATGCGGCTAAGCCACTTCATGTAGGTCATTTAAGATCAGCTGTCATTGGTGAAAGCGTTAAAAGAATTAACAGATTTGTTGGCAACAGGACAATAGGTGATGTGCATCTTGGTGACTGGGGACTTCAGATGGGACTTATTATAGAAGAATTAAGAGATAGAAAGCCGGAACTGCCATATTTTGATGCTTCATTTACAGGTGAATATCCTAAAGAAGCACCATTTACAATAGCAGAGCTGGAGGAGATATATCCAGCAGCAAGTGCTAAGTCCAAGGAGGATGAAGCTTTTGCTAAAAGGGCGCACGAGGCAACACTTAAGCTTCAAAATGGTGATAAGGCATGCAGAGCTATTTGGAATCATATTATGACGGTTTCAAAGAAAGATCTGAAGAAGAATTATGATAATCTTAATGTATCATTTGATCTTTGGAAAGGTGAAAGTGATGCGCAGCCATATATAGATGAAATGGTAGATAAGATGGTTGAAGATGGTATAGCATATGAAAGCCAGGGGGCTACTGTTGTAGATATAGCAGAAGATACAGATACTAAAGAACTGCCTCCATGTATCGTAAGAAAGTCAGACGGTGCGGCACTTTATGCTACATCGGACCTTGCAACTATAGTAGAAAGAGAAAAACTTTATAAGCCGGACACATATATATATCTTGCAGATAAAAGACAGGAGCTTCACTTTACACAGGTATTCAGAACCGCAAAGAAAGCAGGCATCGTAAGACCTGATGTTAATATGACATTTGTCGGATTTGGAACTATGAATGGAAAGGATGGCAAGCCATTTAAGACACGTTCAGGCGGTGTTATGAGATTAGAGCATCTTATTGCTGATATTGATAATGCAGTACTTAACAAGATAAAGGAAAATCGTTCAGTATCTGATGAAGAAGCAGAAGAAACATCAAAGATAGTAGGGCTTGCTGCACTTAAGTATGGAGATCTTTCTAACCAGGCATCAAAGGATTATGTTTTTGATATAGACAGATTTGCTTCTTTTGAGGGAAATACAGGTCCTTATATTCTGTATACAATCGTAAGAATAAAGTCTATACTTGCAAAATACAAGGAAAATGGTGGAAGTACTGAAAATATTAATATACTACCTGCAAAAGAAGCTTCAGAAAAAACGCTTGCATTGTCACTTATTAAGTTTTCAGATGTGATAGAAAGTGCATACAAAGATAATGCACCACATAGAATATGTCAGTACATATATGAAGTATCTAATGCATTCAATGGTTTTTATCATAATACAAAGATACTTGCAGAAGAGAATGAAGAACAGAAAAAGGGTTATATAGCACTTATTACACTTACAAAAAATATTCTTGAAACATGCACAGACCTTCTTGGCATCAAGTGCCCAGACCGCATGTGATACCCCAGGGTCGAAAGTGTGACCGCTGTTCGTGCTTGCACGAAAAAGCGGTAACATTTTCGACCCGCACAAACATGAGGAAGAAGCGAAACGATTTTTTTGAAATTAAATAGGAGAGATTATACATATGAAGTTATTATCATTTGCAATTCCATGTTATAACTCAGCAGAATATATGGAAAAATGTATTAAATCATGCCTTGCAGGAGGGGATGATATTGAGGTTATCATAGTGGATGATGGTTCTACGAAGGATAACACTTTAGAAATAGCTAAAAAGTATGAAGAACAGTATCCAGGCATCGTTAAAGCTGTTCACCAGGAGAATGGTGGGCATGGTCAGGCTGTTAACACAGGACTTGCCAATGCTACAGGAGTGTTCTTTAAGGTAGTTGATAGTGATGACTGGGTAGACATAAAAAGTTATAGAAAAATACTTACAAAGCTTAAGGAATTCGTAGAAAAAGATGCCCTTCCTGATATGGTTATAGCTAACTATGTATATGAAAAAGTAGGCGCTAAAAGAAAAAAAGTTATTCATTATGAGAACGCACTCCCAGTTGATAAGATGTTTGGATGGGATGATATGGGGCATTTTAAAGTTGACCAGTACATACTTATGCATTCAGTTATATATAGGACACAGCTTATTAAAGATTGTGGATTAGAACTTCCAAAGCATACATTTTACGTGGATAATGTGTTTGTGTTTGAACCGCTACCTTATGTTAAGAAAATGTATTACATTAATACTAATTTCTACAGATATTTCATAGGACGTGATGACCAGTCAGTTAACGAAAAGGTTATGATATCAAGAATAGATCAGCAGTTAAGAGTTACAAGAAGGCTTATAGATTCATATCTTTCTGAGAAACCAGAGAATGAGAAATGTAGAAAATATATGAGAACATATTTAAGAATTATGATGGAGGTTTCATCAATATTCTTAATAATATCCGGAACAGAGGAGAATCTTAACAAAAAGAAGGAACTCTGGAGGTATGTTAAAGACACAGATAAGCAGCTCTATAAGGAACTAAGATATAGTCTTTTAGGAAGTACAGTTAATATTCCCGGACGTATAGGAAGAGGAATATCCAAGACAGGATATAAGGTTATGAATAAGCTGATAGGATTTAACTAACTGCAATGAGCATTGTTTAGTTGTTATTTATTGAAGATTTATTTCAGAATTAATGCAGCAGATAACAGGAAATATAAGGAAAGAGAGAGTATATGATATTAGATTTATTTAAGTTAGATAATAAGGTGGCAGTTGTTACGGGTGCCAATACAGGACTTGGACAGGGAATGTGTATTGCGCTTGCACAGGCAGGAGCTAAGGTGCTTGGAGTTGCAAGACGTTCATGCGAAGAAACTAAAGCTAAAATAGAGGCAGATGGTGGTATATTTACCGAAGTATTAGCTGATCTTTCAGACATGAATTCTATATCTAAGGTTATGACAGCTGCTATGGATGTATACGGAAGAGTTGATATACTTGTTAATAATGCAGGTCTTATCAAAAGACAGGATGCTATAGATTTCACAGAGGAAAATTGGGATTCAGTCATACAGGTAAATGAAAAGATGGTATTCTTCTTAAGTCAGGCATTTGCAAAGCAGCTTATAAAGCAGGGTGAAGGCGGCAAGATTATCAATGTATGCTCTATGCTTTCATATCAGGGCGGAATAAGAGTACCTTCATATACAGCAAGTAAGAGTGCTGTTATAGGTCTTACAAGAGCCATGGCTAATGAATGGGCAAAGTATAACATCAATGTAAATGGAATTGCACCGGGATATATGGCAACTAACAATACAGCCCAGTTAAGGGATGATGCAGACAGAAGTGAAGCTATTCTTGACAGGATACCTGCTGGAAGATGGGGAACACCAGAGGATATGGAAGGTGCTGTAGTATACCTTGCTTCTAAGGCATCAGACTATGTTAATGGTTTCACACTTGCAGTTGATGGAGGCTGGCTTGCTCGTTAGTTAAATGCGGGTCTGTCAGTACTGATTAAAGTGCTGGCATAAGCTGCATTGATGAGGAGTAGAATTGTATGAGGATAGCATTGTGCGAAGATGATAGTGTACAGGCAGATATGTTTGTCAGGCTTCTTGATAAGACAGCGGATAAGCTTGGAATAAAAGCAGAAACAGATGTATATAACTGTGCAGAGGATATGAAAGAAGAACTTAATGATAAGAATATATCATATGATGTGTATTTTCTTGATATAGAGCTTGGCGATGATAATGGAATAAGTCTTGCAAAGTGGATAAAGGCGGGATATAAGAAGGCTGTTATAGTATTTATAACAAGCCATACGGATTATATGCAGAAAGCATTTGATGTACATGCATTTAACTACATAGTAAAGCCGGCAGGTGAAGAACGTCTTAGTATGATACTCAGCGAGATTAACGAGTTGTATATAGGTGATGGCAGCAAGTTCATATTTCATATAGGAAAGTCTGTATACAGGATAGACTATAATGATATAGTGTGCATATATTCAGATATGCGGTATATCAATATCGTAACATCTGGTAAAGAATACAGGACATATGGAAAGATAAAGGATATCAAAGAAGAATTCCCTTCTGATATGTTTGGAATGGCAGGCAGTTCAATGCTTATAAACTATAAGTATATATCAAGAATAAAGTCAGATATGGTATGGTATAAGACAGGGCGTGAAAGCGAGGAAGTTCCGGTTTCGATAGCAAGACGTTACAGCAGGGAATTCGTTGATGGCTTTAATAAATATGTGTCTGCAATATAAGCGTGGAGAGTACTGATGGTGTGGGAATATTGGTTTATACTTCTTGGAATAACTGAATACATAATATATAGAAGCTTTATCAAGTCCCTGAAATATACAGGCGAATATGATACAGATAACAGTATACAGGAAGGAATACATCACAACATAAGATGGCTGATAGCCATTGATACAAAGCAGCTGTTAAAAAGTATAATAATAATGGCAGCGATAAGTGTGAGCCTGTACAGACTTATATTATATGATGATTATATAGTGTGTGCTGTACTTGCGGTTATTCTTATTATATTGAATATATCGGACATTCCCCTGCTGTATAAAAATATATCGGCAGTACTTATATATGTAAATATGCTTATTAATATATCAGTTGTCATAAAAGCTGTATGGAGCATAAAACGTAACAGTATAGTGTATACTGAGGAAACAGCATCGATTTATATAATTCCATTTATTATATTTGTAAGTATAATAATGTTGTTTGCATTTATCAGATATAACAATTATAGAAAAGTAAGCGTAAGCAGGATTACGGATATAGCTGTTATAATGACGGTTGTCGTACAGAATATAATTCTTATGCTGGTGTATAAGTTAATGCCACAGCAGATAAATGACAGGTATGTGCTATATGTAATACTTATGTTTGTGATATGCATAGCCAAGGATATTGTATGCATAAGTATGATAGAGATAGACACAGGTGCACGCCATAGCTATGAGGAAGACATTCTTAAGATACAGATAGACACGAATAACAGGCTGTATGGTAATATCAAAGAGGCACAGGAGGAGCTTAAGGACATAAGACACGACCTTAAGAACAGACTGAATACGCTCAGTTATGCCATACAGTTAAGGGATTATGATGAAGCCGAAAAAGAGCTTGATAATATACTTGATAATATTAACACAGCCGGGCAGCCAAAGTACTGTACGAACTTAAGGGTCAACAGTATATTGTCGTATAAGTTATCAGAAGTGCCAGAAGGTGTAAATATAACCTATGACGTGAAAGTGCCAGAGGAGCTGGATGTCGATTATAGTGACCTTGGCGTGATTATAGGCAACCTTATAGATAACAGCAAACATGCTGTAAGCCGTGTACTTGAGAATAATATGGATGCATATATAGATATTAAGCTTATATGTCACGTAGATAATATAGTATTTATTATAAAGAATAATTATATAAACACGCCGGAAGTCAGAAACATAGATTATTATAAAAATCACGGCAGAGGTATAGGCAGTGTCAGGAAGATAATAAAGAAATATGATGGAATGTATGATGTCAAAAAAACAGAATATGAGTATGTAACAAGTGTGTCGGTCGGAGTAAGGAATATGAGAATGTAAGTATAGGGATATATTTTATATACCAGCCTAGGGATGTCAGGGGAAGTATCTGATGTTGAAAGGGCTGGTATTTTTATGTTAATTACATATATTATACATATAAAAATATGAAATAAAGTATATAAAATTGGATTAAATATACTGAAAAATAACATTTATTAACCAAATATTACAATAAAACCTACCAATTATTACAAATTGAAAAAATAGATGTTTTTGTGTGGTAGAATAAATACAACGGAACCGGTTCTATAAAGTTACTTATTAACAAGGGGGTTACTGATGATTAAATCAGAAGCTTGAAAGAGTAAAAGAAGTAAAGCTTACTTCTTAATCGGTTGGGGATAATAATTCCCAACCGATTGAATTATAAAGAGAAAAGGATAGGGGGAAGAATGAGTTTATGAAGAAAAAAAGCGCAATTATTATGATAAGCATTACAATCTTAACTTCACTTACTGGATGCAGATTAACTAATATAGATGATGTATATTCAATGGCAGATATAGAGGATGAAAAGAAAACAACTGCAGTTGTTGATAATAAGGAGTCTAAATGGCATGATGATAATAAGTATTATACTATACCTGAAGGGGTAGATATACCGCCGATGGTAAATATGGATGATACAATAAATGAAACTCGTAATAAGAATAAACTTGAATGTAAAATAGAGCAAGCATATGTTACAAATGATTTTACGGATGTATATTCATATGAGGATAGTGAAAGCATAGAACAGTTAATTATATTTTTAAATGAAATGAAGAAAAATGAGTATATAGATGAAGCTACTAATATATGTAGTAGTCCCAAAGGGATAGATTGGCAAATGATTATATTCAGACTTAATATAACTAATACAGGGAATGAAGATAGTCAGTTTTTAACAAGTGATTTTAATTTTTATGATATAAAATATGATAATAATAACCTGCAATATAATACTATACATGATAATAATTTTAAGGGGTTCTTTATAAAACCTGATGGATGGGGAGAACATGAATTTTGCAGGGCAACAATAAAAGCAAAAGAAAGCAGAGAAATTATTTTATTATGTTTTGTGGAGAAGTATAAAGTTACAAGATATAGAGGGAAGAATGTAACAGGATATAAATATGTGTATGAGGATGTAGAAACAGATGGATTAATGCTTGATAATGATATATACATAGGAACTAATCACGGAAGTGATGCTAAAACAGGTAGTCCAGAAATATGGAATGAAGATAAATTACTAAAGCTTGATTTTACATATTCAGACAAGCTTAAGTAAGTAGTTAATATTCTGTATGTAATAATGTATGTGGCTGGGAGGTTGATAGAATGAAACAGATGCTAAAGATTGAAATGGAGCGGGCACTAAAAGGAGCAGCTTTTAAGATTGCGCTTATTATAGGAATGATAATAGTTACAGTGCAGTTTGTCAAAGTGGGGCTGCATAATGCACTTAATCCGCTGGAGTTTTTTGAATATGGGGGACTAACTCTTCCATATACCGTTATTTATACGTGGATAGGTGGAAGTTTTAATGTTTATTATACGTTGTATATAAGATTACTTCCTATAATGGTAGTTCTGCCATATGCAGCTACATATTATACGGACAGGCGTACAGGAATTATAAGAAATTATTATTGTAGAACGAAAAAGATTAATTACCTTATAGCCAAGTTTACCGCAGTATTTACGACAGGTGGAATAGTGGCAGTTCTTCCTTTACTTGTTAATCTTTTAGCAACAGCTATGCTGCTTCCTTCTATGATATGGAGTAATGGTTCATTTTGTTATTCAGCAAATTCTATGTGGAGCAGTATATTATTTACACATCCTTATGTATATTATCTGTTGTACTTTATATTGCAGTTTATATGTGGTGGATTACTGGCGACAGTTTCGCTTATGGTATCTTTATGGGTGAATAATACATTTATAGTATTACTTTTTCCAGTAGTGCTATGTGAATTCCTGAATGCAGCTTCAAGCTGGTTTCCGTATGTGAAAGTAAGAGCGATTGCTCCATACAAGCTGTTTAGTATGAGCCAGATGGCTCCTAATTATTGGGAAAGTTATGTTTTGTTTATGGTGATGATAGTTGTACTCGATGTTGTTTTGTATATATGGCGGGGGTTGAAGAATGATACATTTTAAAAATAAAAAAGTAAAGTATGGCATATTATTATGTGTGGCACTTGTTTTGGTTATAGTGTTTATATTAGCTTACAGAAATGCCAACACAAGACTGCCTGCTCCAGTTGAGGAGTACTATGAAGCAGGAGAAGTTGTAGAGCATAATGGATTAGAAATATGCGTAGCTAATCTTTATTTTGGCAATATGAATGATATTGTTGATAAGAAGAATATGCCGGAAAAGATGAGAAGCGATAATGATGGATTGGTCATTGTTTTTGATGTTACAAACAAAAAAGATGAGAATGTCAATCTGGCAGCTGATTTTGTACCCAATGTAGAGCTTGTGGCATATCCTATAGGATATGATAATCAGGGAGCGATATATGCAGTAGATGAAGAAGGAGATACTATATTAAAACCAGAGGAAACTAAAACATTTGCTATACGCTTTGGTATGTCTGATGGTCTGGTAAGACAGGAACGCAGGGCAAGATTTATAAAGTCAGACTTTTACTTTGATATGGCATTATATCCGGTACATAAGGCGATTATAATACATGGAGCTGAAAAGGTATGAGAAAGATAAGGGAATTACTGAGTGTCAATGACAAGGGAATGTCCATAGTAATGCTTGTTGTTATAACTATATTGTTACCTAATACAATATTAAGAGGGCTGGGTATTCCGTCTGATACAGAAGCATGCCTGTATGATGTGTATATAGGTATTGGCATATATTATGTGAGCAGACTGCTTACAATATGTTCATTGTTTTATATATTGTATGTACAGAGATATAATTTTTCAGTAATGATGATTACGAGGCATAAACATATATATAGTATATGGAAAAGATGTGTGAAGGACCTTGCAATACTTAGTGCAGTCATCGCTGTATACATATATATAGCAACAACTATAGCAGGCATATGTATAAAACGAAAGATATATAACTGGGAAGATGAGGTAAGTACGTGTTATAAAGCCATACATATGCCATGTGAGGCAGCACCTTCATTTGCACTTATAAGTGCAGTTTTTATATTACAGGCATTTGCAGTTATATTCGTTATGGGACTGATTATGCTTGCGGTATGGTGGATAACGGATAAGAAATGGGCTGGCTATCTTGCAGCTATGGTTATAGTGAGCGTTGAATATTATGATGCCGATGGTGCTATAAGCACTGGTCTTCTATGGCGTAAGTATGTGATGACTTATTCTGTATATAAAAAGGGGATATTATTAGGAAAAAATATTCTTATGCCGATAGCTGTGTGTATAGCGATGCTGCTTGTCACAAGTCTTATAGTCAGATTGAAGAAGAAGGAATTCATAAATAGCCGATAGAATGTGATGATTGCAGAAAGTGTCGTAATCCCAATATAAAAAGAGCCGTGACACGGCTCTTTTTTATTCTGTATACAGTTAAAAATGCGTTATACTAATAATAGTTAATATGCTAACTTACACTTATTAAGATCCACATGTTCTTTGATAAACTATCCAGTAATTGCTTTAATATCTTCTGGCATATCTTTTGTGTTAAGCATAACAATTCTCTTTTTTTAGCAAAATAGTTTACAAAGTTCAGAAAAATAGTTTATAAAGTATTGTTAAAAGATTACAAAAATGGTAATATATATCAATGTTAGAAACATATTAAGTGGGGCGTTCCCCACAAGAACCAATAGGGAGGTTTACAAGTTTATGAGAAAGACAGTTAAAAAACTTACTGCTGTAGGTTTAACACTTACTTCAGTAATGGGGCTTGTTGCATGTGGAAACAACAATGCTTCAACAGAAAGCAAATCAACAGTAGATTGGGCAAGCGTAGAAAAGCCAGAAGCTTTCACTGTTATGGTTGATGGTACAGTTCCTAAGATGGCAGATTGGGGTGACAAGTTTGATGAACAGCTCAAGGAATTAACAGGCCTTGACTTCACAGTAGTTCGTCCAGACCACAGCTCATACTATGATGCAGTAGCAAACTCAATGCTTGATGCAAACTCTATGCCAGATGTTCTTATTCTTTCATCTGACTACTTAGCACTTTATGCTAGGCAGGGTCTTCTCTGGGATATGACAGATGCTTGGAACAATTCAGCAACAAAGGCATCAGGAAGACTTGTTTCAGATGCAGAAAAGATCATGGAGGCTAACTATGTTAAAGGCGTTGATGGGGAGAAAGCTCTTTACGGTTTCGTACCTGCGCGTGGTAACGGATGCTGTACATATGTAAAGGAAGCCTGGGCAACAGCTGCTGGTTATACAAAGGCAGATCTTCAGAAGCAGATGACATATGATGAATACTATACGATGCTTAAGAAGATGAAGGAAGCTAAGGGCGTTGATTATGTAATTTCAGCTCCTGGTTTCTATTCAAAGGAAGTACCTTATACAAACTATCTTCCTGAATTCTATCAGAATGCACAGTTTACATTCTACTATGACAAGGCTCAGGGCAAGTATGTAGATGGTTTCTCAGAACAGGAAATGAAGGATGCTCTTCAGAGAATCCAGAACGCTGTTAAGGATGGACTTATCAATAAGGAATCAAGTACAAAGACAACATTTACATCACGTAACGACTTCAAGTCATCAGATATTAAGACAGAATCAGGTGTATTTACATACTGGGCTGGAACATGGATTGATAAGTTAAAGGACGAAATAACTTCATCTGGTCTTGATGGCTCACTCGTTGCTCTCCTTCCAATTAAGGAGCTTGGTAAGTATGCAGAAAGACTTTCACCATCATGGTGTATTACATCTCATGCAGGTGAAACAGGAAAGGCAGAAGGAATCTTTAAGTACTTCATTGATAAGATGTTAGATGGTGGCGATATCCAGACACTTTGGGAATATGGTCCTAAAGGATATTACTACAACGTAAAGGATGATGGTTCATTCGAATTCCTTCCTACTAAGTCTAACCCTAAGTCAAAGTACTCTAAGGCTCATCTTGACTGCAACCTTGTTCTTGCAGGATTCTCTAACGGAAAGGATCCAGGAAAGGCAGAACAGCCAGATAAGGTTACAGAGTGTGCAGAAATGTTCTTCAAGAACTCTCAGTTAATTGATCCTCCTGCTATGACAGAAGAAGTTGGTAAGCTTATCGGTGATATCAATACAGAGAGATATACAGTAGTTGATAAGGTAGCCAGAGGCGAATGGACTGTTGATGAAGCTATGAAACAGTATACAAATACAGTTGGTTCTAAGGTTGATGCAGCACTTAAGTCATTAAATGCACAGCCCGATGCTAAATAATTAGTGATTTGAGCTGCTTAATATGTATTATTAGTGATACATGTTATCACAAAATATCGTGCCAGAAGACTCGTTCTTCTGGCACGATATTTTACTATTATCGGCATGGTAATCATGTTGTTAGGTGGATTGATTTTATTTGTTCAGTGAGGGAAAGATTGATAGTGTAGGTGAAAACATAATATTGCAGGATTCATGATGAAGCCATAGTTAATATGCTAACTTACACTTATTTAGATCTACATGTTCTTTGATAAATTGTCCAGTAATTGCTTTAATATCTTCTGGCATATCCTTTGTGTTAAGCATAACAATCATCTTTTTTCCAGCAAATAACATATAATAGCCATACAGGAAGTAAACTGTTGTGAACTGTTCCCATTCATATGTGTATACAAGATTATGATCAGGAATATCAGCTAATATGGCAGAGTCCATAAGTGTAATGGTGCATGGTGCATCCTCAGATGAATCTCTGTGTTTTAAGTGGTAGTTTACGCTGTTCTTAAACTGGAATGCAAATATATATATAGGATAAAACCAGCATATCGCATATATAATCAGTAAAAATGAATTGTACTTACCAAGTATCAGCATAACAAGTGATATGGCAGCTGGTATCCATGTAAGTATAAGTTCTATGGGATTTCTTAAGAAACGATTCCAGAATACAATCTTTTTATAGTCGCTTCCGGAAGCTTTAAGTGTGGTATTGTACTTATAAATATTATTCATATAATCTTAATGTCTCCTGTTTGTGTTATCATATGTATTTATTAAATGATTAAAACACATGATTCATTTAATCATATCATATAAGGATGTATAAAACAATAAATCAAAAATTAAAAAAATAAAATCAAAAATTAAAATCCAGCTAACGTAAAAATCAACAAATAATCTCTCTTAAAATGTCAGAAAACAGTTCCCAAATAAGTATAAATATTATATAATTACTGTATGTAAAACAATCCAGGAGGCAAGTTTTGGGTAATTGTATTGATAAGTATGAAGTGTTATCTTCGGTGATAGAAAGCCTGGAGTCAAAAGATACATTTCAGAATATAGTTGAGGTTATATTACAAAAAGCTAATGCGTATATTCAGGCAGAGTATATGGCAGTGATACAGGAGAATTCAGATAAGGATATACTTGATTATATTGCAACGGTGGGGAAAACCTGTGCGCTTATAGAGCGCGTTGAGAATGGAGAATATTCGCTCAAAGAGTTGGAAAAAAGTGCTGGAAAAGGTACATACCCTGATGCAGGGGGACGTATTATCCCGATTAAGATTAATGGGATTAAGGCTATGTATGTTGTTATAAGTGGAATAAAAGACAAAACTATGGAAGAAATTGATGGATTTATACATAGTATAGTATCAGTTATACAGAGCACAGCACAGATGAGAGTTACGAATCATTCTCTGTTATCTTCATATGAGGTTCTTAAGGATATTCTTAACAATATAGGTTCAGGTATTATAGTATGTGACAGAAATTCAGCTGGTATCCTGTTTTCTAACAAGGTTGCAGCAGAGTCAAAAGAGATTCAGAATGCGATTAAAGAGTGTATGCAGGAGCTTATGTCATCAGAAGAGTACAAGTCTTATCTTGACAGAAAGAAAGCTTATGATGAGGATGATGGTACAGATTATGTTAAGCCATATATCCGTCCTATTGAGAAATATAGTGCGGAATCAGGTTTGTGGTTTGAAATAAGATTTACTAATCTTTTGTGGATAGATGGAAGTGAAGTTATAGTATGCACTGCATCGGATATAACACAAAAAAAGAAGAGCCAGCAAAAGATAGAGTTTCAGGCTCATAACGATTTTCTCACAGGACTTTATAATCGTATGAAGTGTGAGTCTGATCTTAAAAAAATCATCAAGCAGTCTGTTAAAGATGGTGTGAAGGGCGCACTTATGTTTATAGATCTTGATGATTTCAAGCATATTAATGATGGACTTGGACATCAGTACGGGGATGTTCTTCTGCAGCAGATAGCAGCAGGGCTTCAGAGTATAGTTGGACTTCGTGGTAAATGTTACCGTATGGGAGGAGATGAGTTCGTTGCCATAGTTATGCCTGATATGTTCAGTGAGCTTGAGCGTATAGCAAACAAGGTAAAGGATATGTTTAATAAGCCATGGTATCTTATGGAAACAGAATATTTCTGTACTATGAGTATGGGGATTGCAGTATTCCCGGATGACAGCAAAGATGTGCATGAGATTATAAGACTTGCTGATATAGCAATGTATGAGTCCAAGAAAAATGGAAAGAATGGTTATACATTTTACGACAGCTGTAGTAAGCTGAACACAGCAAGAAGACTTGATATAGAGAATAGCATGAGGCAGGCTGTAACATCAGGAATAGAAGAATTTGTGGTATTCTATCAGCCAGTAGTTGATGTAAGAACAGGTGAATGTTCATCATGTGAGGCACTTGTAAGATGGGACAGTAAGGCATTGGGTTTTATGGGACCTGGTGATTTTATACCACTTGCGGAGTATCTTGGACTTATAACATCAATAGGTGATTATGTACTCGAAGAAGCCTGTAGACAGTGCAGATATTGGAATGAGCATGGCATACCTGATTTCCATATCAATGTTAATCTTTCGGTAGTGCAGCTGCTTCAGAAGGATGTTGCTGAAACTGTGGCGCGTATATTAAAGAAAACAGGGGTAAATCCCAAAAACATAGTTCTTGAGATAACAGAAAGCTTTGCTATCAATGATATGGACAGGGTTCTTGACATAATAAAAGGAATCAAGAAACTAGGACCAAGAATTGCACTTGATGACTTTGGAACTGGCTATTCATCGCTGAATTATATAAAACAGCTTCCGCTTGATATTATAAAAGTGGATAAGACATTTATAGATGATATAGTGGATGACGAATATGCACAGGCATTTATAAAGCTCATAGTTGAACTTTCAGATACGATTGATACAGATATTATTGTAGAAGGAGTTGAGAATGAAGCACAGCTTAACATACTAAAGGAACTGGGAGTAGACTATATACAAGGCTTTTATTATGGAAAGCCAGTGCCTGCATATGAATTTGAAAAACTAAACTTTAGGGGGGAAATTGATTATGAAAATGCTGATAAAGAATGGTAGAATTATTGATCCTGCAAGCAATACAGATGAAGTTAAGGATCTTCTTGTAACAGATGGTATAATTGAAAAGACTGCTAAAGATATTGATGATGCAGCAGATAGCATAATAGATGCTAAAGGCTGTTTTGTCATGCCAGGTCTTATAGATATTCATGTGCATTTCAGGGAACCTGGCTTTGAACATAAGGAAACTATAAGAACAGGTGCAAGAGCAGCAGCAAGAGGCGGTTTTACAACTGTATGCCCTATGCCAAATACTAAGCCTGTTATAGATAGTGTAGAGATGATAGAGTATATCAGGAATAAGGCAGAAGAGGTTACTGATATTAATATTCTTCCTATAGCAGCTATAACTGCAGGTCAGGATGGAGAGTATCTAACAGATTTTGAGAATCTTAAAGAGGCAGGTGCGGTAGCTGTAAGTGAGGATGGAAGATCAGTTATGAATGCAAGAGTAGCAAGACAGGCTATGAGACTTGCAGCAGAAGTTGATATTCCAGTGTTTGCACATTGTGAGGATAAGAATCTTGCAGCACGTGGTGTCATGAATGCTGGTAATCATGCAAGAGAATTAGGCTTCTATGGAATCATGAATGCAGTTGAGGATATAATTGTTGCAAGAGATATACTTCTTGCAAAAAACACAGGTGCCAAGCTTCACCTATGCCATTGTTCTACAGAGGATAGTGTCCGCATGATAGCTGATGCCAAAAAGGAAGGCATGGATATAACAGCTGAGGTTACGCCACACCATTTTACACTTACAGAAGATGCTATAACAGAGGATGATGCTAACTATAAGATGAATCCGCCACTTCGTACAAGAAAAGATGTTGATAAGCTTATAGAAGGACTTAAGAGCGGAGTTATAGATTGCATAGCAACAGATCATGCACCCCATCATAAGACAGAGAAGGAGAGAGGCTTTGTAGATGCACCTTTTGGCATAACAGGACTTGAAACATCGGTAGCACTTACTATAACAGAACTTGTGAAGAAGGGTGTTCTTACACCACTTCAGATGGCAGAGAGGATGAGTTACACGCCGGCTAAGATTATAGGAATAGACAAAGGCACACTTCTCCCAGGAAAAGCTGCAGATATTACCATAATAGACCCGGATAAGGAGTATGTTATAGACAGCAATACATTTGCATCTAAAGGACATAATACCCCTTTTGATGGAAAGAAGGTATCAGGGCAGGTAAGATATACTATAGTTTCAGGAAAGGTTGTATATTCTAATAACAATGGAACAGAAGTTATTATTGATAAAGATGTTCCAAAGTTGTAGAATAATGTGAGCGTACAGCTAAGAAACATTTTAAAAAATAAAAAGAAATAAAAAGGAGATTGTTATCACATGATAAACAAGTTAGTAGATAAGATTGTAAAAACTAATGCACCAGTAGTTGTTGGACTTGATCCTATGATGAAGTTTATTCCTGAGCATGTTCAGGCAGCAGCATTTGAGCAGTATGGAGAAACTTTAGAGGGAGCAGCAGAGGCTATATGGCAGTTTAATAAGTCTATCATTGATAATATATATGATATAGTTCCAGCAGTTAAGCCACAGATTGCCATGTATGAACAGTTTGGCATAGAAGGTCTTAAGGTGTTTAAGAAAACAGTTGATTATTGCCACGAAAAGGATATGGTTGTAATAGGTGATGTTAAGAGAGGCGATATTGGTTCAACATCAGAAGCATATGCTGTAGCACACCTTGGAAAGGTTAAGGTAGGCTCTAAGCTTTTAACTCCTTTCGATGAAGATTTCGCAACAGTTAATCCATATCTTGGTTCAGATGGTATTAATCCATTCATAAAGATATGTCAGGAAGAGAATAAGGGTATATTTATACTTGTTAAGACTTCTAACCCATCAAGTGGAGAGTTTCAGGATCAGCTTATTGACGGCAAGCCACTTTATGAGCATGTTGGTGCAAAGGTTGATGAATGGGGAAGCCAGTGTATGGGTGATACATACAGCAATGTAGGAGCAGTTGTAGGTGCTACATATCCAGAGATGGGCAAGACATTAAGAAAGGTTATGCCTAAGGCATATATCCTTGTTCCTGGATATGGTGCACAGGGAGGAAAGGCTGAAGATCTTGCAGCATTCTTTAATCCAGATGGACTTGGTGCTATCGTAAACAGTTCAAGAGGTATTATAGCAGCTTATAAGAAGGATGAATATGCAAAGTTTGGTGATAAGAACTTTGGTGAAGCCTCAAGACAGGCAGCACTTGATATGATAGCAGATATTAATGGAGCACTTGGAAAGTAATATTAAAAACGATAGTTTCGCTGTGAGCATATTATACATGCTGATGGTTCAGAGTTATATTTAACGCAGAAGAAAGCGGCAGTATCAGTTGTAATTGCTGGTAAAGCCGCTTTTTTGGAAGTGTTTAAAGATGATAAAGAAATAAAAGATATGCTGATATCAATATATTCAGGAACGAGAAGAGAGTATGTAAGTGATTAAAGCTCATAGATACATTACATTAATATATCTATAAGCGGAAAGGAAGTTCAGACAATGATACTAATAAAAAATGGCTACGTAATAGATCCTGCAAGTGGATTCGAGGACTATGCAGATATCATTATAGAAGCTGGAATAATAAAGAAAATAGGCTGTGTTGATGAAGAATCAGAAGCACTTGATGGGGAAAATGCCATTGATAATTATGAGCAGGTTATTGATGCAAAGGGTATGATAGTTGCTCCGGGACTGATTGATACACACGTACATTTCAGGGATCCAGGCTTTACATATAAAGAGGATATTGAAACAGGAGCTAAGGCTGCGGCAGCAGGCGGATTCACTACGGTTATGTGCATGGCTAATACGAAGCCGGTGATAGACAATGTTGAAACACTTAAGTATGTTCTGGATAAGGGAAAAACTACACCTATAAATGTATATTCAGCAGCAGCGGTATCTAAAGGCTTTAAGGGCGAAGAGCTCACAGACTTTAAGAGTCTTAAAGAGGCAGGAGCATATGTATTCACAGATGATGGAATACCACTTAAGGATGAGCTGTTAGTAAAGAAGGCCATGGAAGAGGCGAAGAAGCTTGATATGCCACTCAGCTTTCATGAGGAGAATCCAGCATTTATAGAACAACAGGGAATCAACAAGGGAGTGGTATCTGATAAGTTAGGCTTAGGAGGTGCACCGGCACTTTCAGAATATATTATGGTTGCCAGAGATTGCATGCTTGCACTTGAAACAGGCGCTACCATATGTATACAGCATATAAGTTCTGAGGTATCAGTTGAACTTGTGCGTACAGCTAAGAGGTTAGGTGCAGATGTACATGCAGAGGCTACACCTCAGCATTTTTCATTAACAGAAGATGTAGTGCTTGAAAAGGGAACACTTGCAAGGGTGAATCCACCTATAAGGACAGAAAAGGACAGACAGGCTATAATAGCTGCGTTAGCAGATGGAACGATAGACATAATAGCAACAGACCATGCACCACACAGCCGTGAGGAAAAGGATAAGGAGTTTAAGGCAGCACCTAGTGGAATGACAGGTCTTGAGACATCCCTGGCACTAGGTGTAACTAAGCTTGTAAAGACAGGAAGGCTCACAATGAAGGAGCTTCTTTGCAAAATGACAATAAACCCTGCAAAGCTTTATAAGATGGATAAAGGATATATCAAGGAAGGCACAGCAGCAGATATAGTTATCTATGCACCTGATGAAAAATGGATTGTAGGAGAAAGCTTTGCATCTAAAGCCTCCAATACACCTTTTATAGGTCAGGAGCTTTATGGTAAAATAAAGTACACAATATGTAATGGAAATGTGGTATATTGCGATTGCTGATAAAAGCATGGATATTTATAAGTGCCTGCGCGCACCCGGCACACAACCAATATACGAAAAGCGTGCGCAGAAATGAGGATTAATATGTCATACAGAGAAAATGCTGCCATAATCAGTACAGCCTGTCTTGCAGACGGTGTATATGAAATGTGGCTTAAACAAGAGAAAATAGCAAAGGAAGCAAGACCAGGCCAGTTTATATCAGTATATTCAAACGATGGCTCAAGACTTCTGCCAAGACCAATAAGTATATGCAGAATAGATGATGATAAGCTAAGAATAGTATATCGTATAGCCGGAAAGGGAACAAAGGAGTTCTCACAGATGAGTAAAGGCCAGACTCTTGATATCCAGGGACCACTTGGTAATGGATATGATATAAAAGCGATATTTGAAGAGGCAGAGAATGTCAGTGTACACGAATGTAAGGATGGAGTGTGTACATTTAAGAAAGAATACAGACCAGTTAAGAAGGCAATTCTGTTTGGCGGCGGCATAGGTATTCCACCAATGCTTGAGCTTGCAAAGCAGCTTGAATGTGATACAGAGGCTGTATTGGGCTACAGGGATGGACAGCTTTTCTTAAAGTCAGAGTTTGATGAATATTCACACGTAACAGTTGCAACAGAAGATGGAAGTGTAGGAACTAAGGGCAATGTTCTTGATGCGGTAAGACAGAATAATATTACTGGAGATATAATATTTGCATGTGGTCCAACACCAATGCTTCGTGCTATTAAAGAATATGCTTTAAGCAACAACATCCCTTGCTATGTATCACTTGAAGAAAAGATGGCGTGTGGAATAGGTGCGTGTCTTGCGTGTGTATGTAAGTCAACAGAAAAGGATGAGCATTCACAGGTTAATAATAAGAGAGTATGTAAAGAAGGACCAGTATTTAATGTTAAGGAGGTAGAATTATAATGGCGGCTAAAGTTAATCAGCTTAACCCTGCTGATGTTAATATGAAGGTGAATATTGCAGGCGTAGAATTCAACAATCCTGTAACAGTAGCCTCAGGAACATTTGGCTCTGGTATGGAATATTGTGAATATGTGGATTTAAACAGGCTTGGAGCTGTTACAACCAAGGGCGTAGCGAATGTGCCATGGCCAGGTAATCCTACACCAAGAATTGCAGAGACATATGGCGGCATGATAAATGCTATCGGACTTCAGAATCCAGGACTTGATACATTTGTTAAAAGAGATATACCATTTCTTAAGCAGTATGATACTCGTATAATTGTAAATGTTTGTGGAAAAACAGAAGAGGATTATGTCGATGCTGTTGAAAAGTTAGGTGAGCAGCCAGTAGATATGTTAGAAATCAATATATCATGCCCTAATGTCAAGGAGGGCGGCATAGCCTTTGGACAGGTTCCCGCTATGGCAGAGCGTATAACAAAGGCAGTAAAGAAGGTTGCAAAGCAGCCGGTTATTATGAAATTAAGTCCTAACGTTACAGATATTACAGAAATGGCAAAGGCAGTAGAAGCTGGTGGAGCTGATGCTGTGTCACTTATTAATACTTTAACAGGCATGAAGATAGATATTAACAGAAGAACATTTGCGGTAGCAAACAAGACAGGAGGACTTTCAGGTCCAGCTATCAAGCCTGTTGCAGTAAGAATGGTATATCAGACAGCTAATGCAGTAAAGCTTCCAATCATAGGTATGGGTGGAATCGCCAGTGCAGAGGATGCACTTGAATTCCTTATGGCTGGTGCAACTATGGTTTCAGTTGGTACAGCTAACTTTAATGATCCTATGACTACTATAAAGGTTATTGATGGAATAAAAGATTACTGTGCACGCAATGGAATTGCAGATGTTAAAGAGCTGATAGGCTGTGTCAGATAATATTATAGCTAAAAGCTATAACGTATAATAAATATTAGGAATAATATTTACTATTGACCTACTAGGTTAAAGTGTGTATTATAATGTCAACGACGAAATAACATATCAAAATGATATGTAAATAATAACTGACAACTAATATTTATTATATGGAGGATATCATTATGGCAAAAAAACATTATGAAGACAGAAATCTTAAGTTTGAAACATTACAGTTACATGTAGGACAGGAACAGCCTGATCCAGTTACAGATGCAAGAGCAGTTCCAATCTATCTTACATCATCATATGTATTCCATAACAGCCAGCATGCAGCAGACAGATTCGGCCTTAAGGATGCAGGTAACATCTATGGACGTCTTACTAATCCAACAGAGGACGTATTTGAAAAGAGAATTGCAGCACTTGAGGGTGGTGTGGCAGCACTTGCAGTTGGTTCAGGAGCAGCAGCACTTGCATATGCTTTCCAGGCACTTGCACATGCAGGCGACCACATTGTAGCAGCTAAGAATATTTATGGTGGAACATACAACCTTTTAGCACATACACTTCCAGATTATGGAATTGAAGCTACATTCGTAGATCCATTTGATTATGATGCTATTGAAGCTGCTATCAGACCTAACACAAAGGCAGTACAGATTGAAACACTTGGCAATCCTAACTCAGAGGTAGTTGATATAGAAAGAATAGCCAAGATTGCACATGCACATAATATTCCACTTGTAGTTGATAATACATTTGCAACACCTTATCTTGTAAGACCTATCGAATATGGTGCTGATATCGTAGTTCATTCAGCAACTAAGTTCATAGGCGGACATGGTACAACACTTGGTGGTGTAATCGTAGACAGTGGTAAGTTTGACTGGGTTGCAGCAGCGGATAAGTTCCCATGGTTAGTAGAGCCAAATGTATCATATCACGGTGTAAGCTTTGCAAAGGATACAGCTCCAGCAGCATTTGTTACATATATCAGAGCTATCCTTCTTCGTGATACAGGTGCTACTATTTCACCTGTACATTCATTCATCTTCCTTCAGGGACTTGAAACATTATCGCTTCGTGTAGAAAGACACGTTGAGAATGCATTAAAGGTAGTTCAGTACTTAAAAGACCAGCCATTAGTAGAAAAGGTTAACCATCCATCTATCTCGACTAATGCAAAGCAGCAGGAGCTTTACAAGAAGTACTTCCCTAATGGTGGTGGTTCTATCTTTACATTTGAAATCAAGGGTGGAGCAGCAGAAGCACAGAAGTTCATTGATAATCTTGAATTATTCTCACTTCTTGCAAATGTAGCCGATGTTAAGTCACTTGCTATACATCCAGCAAGCACAACACATTCAGAGTGCAACGAAGCAGAGCTTCTTGACCAGGGAATCAAGCCTAACACAATCAGACTCTCAATCGGTACAGAGAATATTGACGATATCATTGAGGATCTTGATGAAGCATTTAAGGCTATCCAGGAATAATTAATAAGAATATGGTTTTATGCCGGCCATATATGATATTTCTTCTAGTAAATAGCAGTATACACGGATATTATGCTATGTGATAATCGAAAGATTGTACATGACATATATCCGTGTTTTATTAATGTCTGAAATAATAGAAAAGTGTTGAAACTTTATCATTTAAGTGATACATTTTATATAGAGTTTTACAAACAGATACGAAGGGAGATTTTATAATGATTTACGCATCACTTAATGCAAAAGAAGGAAATTATCAGTATCCAGCAGCAATAAAGACAGCACTTGACTTTCTTGCTAAGCCAGAAACAGCAGAGCTTCCAGTAGGAAGATACGAGCTTGATGGAGATAACATTTTCGTACTTATACAGGATCAGACAACAGCTCCAGTAGAGAATAAGAGAGCAGAAAGCCATAGAAATTATATTGATATCCAGTATCTTTTCACAGGAAAGGAAGTACAGGGCTATGCACCACTTCTTCCAGGTGTAACAGGTGAAGAACCAGCAGGTAAGGATAATATTTTCTACGCAGATGTAGAGAACGAGCAGTTTGTAACATTACATCCAGGTGAATTCACAGTATACTTTACTAATGATATTCATCGCCCTAACTGCACAATGGATGAACCAGTTAACATTCATAAGGCAGTTGTTAAGATTAAGGAAAGCCTTATAAAGTAATCAGTTTAAGAATGGTTTATTAGAAACTATTAAAAAGTAAATTAAATTAGTGGATGACAGAAATAGTTTTTATCATCCACTAATTTTTATTAATCTTTATACTCAATGCCAAAATAATCAAGATAAGTTTTAAATCTATCCTGAGCGGTAAGACAGGTATCAACTAAATATCCCTGTTCGTTTTTCCATTCCTTTAATCCACGGTAATAAAATTCCTTTATATCATCTTCTATAATAAATGGAGTTATGCCATTGCGAAGGCATTCCTTAAACATAATTAATCTGCCAACACGACCATTGCCATCTTGAAATGGGTGTATTTTTTCGAATTCATAATGAAATTCGATTATTTCTTTTAGAGATTTTTGCTTTATATTATTATAACTTTTAAGTAAAGCCTTTAATTCTTTGCATACATTTTCAGGCTTTGTAGTTGGCATGCCACCGACTTCATTTTCAATCCTTTTGTAATCACCGACAGCAAACCAGGATTTCCTGCTATCAGAAGTACCTGACTTTAATATCAGATGAAGCTGCTTGATAAGAGATTCACTTAGAGGATAGTTGGCTAAATCAATGATTAAGTCAATACACTTAAAATGATTAGCGGTTTCAACTATATCGTCAACATTGATGGTTTCATTCTGTATGCCTATTGTATTAGTTTCAAAAATATATCTTGTCTGGTCATGTGAAAGCTGGCTGCCTTCGATGTGATTGGAGTTATAAGTTAAATCAATTTGAATTTTATGGTATATTCCACCGGAAATTCCGGATTCTTTTTCAATAGTAAGACGGGTAAGTAAATCTCTGGGGATCATTGCGTTTCTTTTCTTTCTGACTGGTTTAACTGCATTTTTGGGTATTTTCCATGATTTACCGTCAATAATAGCGCCGGGTATCTTTCCATGTGAACAATAATTTCGTACACTTCTTTCGGAAATTTTCCATTTCTCTGCAGTTTCTTTGACATTTAGATACATTGTATTCACCTCCATCATAATTATTAACAGGAATTATTATATCATTACCGGCAAAATATCTCAACTTTTCATGCCATGAATATGCGGGATATTTTGCCGATAAGAATTATAATTGCCGGTAAATTAATATTTTATTCAAGTGAAGTTTGTTGATAAATGAATCTATAAATGGGTGATAGATGTAATCAAACAAATGTTAGATTACAATAAATAATGTTATACTTGACAAACAATATATACGCGTGATATACAATAATAAACTCTTTGCACTGCATATAAATCTACAGTACAAACTGAGCAGACCGGGATTATATGATATCTTATGCCTGTTATGTGAAAATAAGATTAAATCACATGATAATATAAAAGTATAATCCTGGAGTCGGGTCACACGCGTGACAGTGGAATCTTTTCTATCCACGGGACAGTAGTTGCTAATACTGATTCGTGGGTGTTTTTATATCTTTATTATTATATGCATTTCGCATACAGCTCCCACATATCTTAGTGTTATAGGGTTACATAGATATAACATATATGAATATATTAATACTGATGTTTGTATTTATATTTATACATGCGAAGTCGGATAAGTCTTATTAACAGGAGGAATGAAACAATGGAAAAGAAAAAAAATGTATCAGGAAGTATCCAGGCTACATCTGACATACATAACGGAATTGTCGCTGAGGATGAATTCCAGAGAGTAGCTAATAAGGTATCCTTCGTAACAATTATTGGTAATATACTGCTGTCAGTTATGAAGCTTATAGCTGGTTTTATAGCACATTCCAATGCGATGATAAGTGATGCCATACACTCGGCATCTGATGTTTTTAGTACATTTGTCGTTATTATTGGAATAAAACTTGCTTCAAAGAAAGCAGATAAGGAACACCCTTATGGACATGAAAGACTAGAGTGTGTTGCTGCAATCGTGCTTTCCATGGTATTGTTTATAACAGGCTTTGGAATAGGAGCTGCAGCACTTAAAAATATAACCAGCGGAGATTATAACAACATAGTAGTTCCAGGTGTTCTTGCGCTTGTTGCAGCTATTGTATCAATAGTAAGTAAGGAAGCTATGTACTGGTATACAAGATACAACGCCAAAAAGATAGATTCAAGTGCGCTTATGGCGGATGCATGGCATCATCGTTCAGATGCCTTTTCATCAATAGGAGCACTCATAGGTATTGCTGGTGCAAGATTAGGATTTCCTATTATGGACTCAATCGCCAGTCTGATAATATTCGTATTTATCATAAAGGCAGCCTATGACATATTCAAGGATGCTATAGATAAGATGGTGGATCACGCATGTGATGATGCTACAGTCAGCCAGATACGGGAATGTGTTATGAAGCATGAGGATGTATTAGGAATCGACATGCTCCAGACACGTATATTCGGTAATAAGATATATGTAGATTTAGAGATAGAAACAGATGGCTCCTATACACTAAGCAAGGCACATACAATAGCCGAAACAGTGCACGATGACATAGAGAAGAGCTTTCCTAAGGTAAAGCATATAATGGTGCATGTGAATCCAGCGGATGTGTAAATGCTTAAGCAATTATTTCATGAGCGTAGGATATATATGCGTATATAATACTTTAATTATATATTTTTTTATAGCAGTAAAGCAAAGGCACTTTGTATTGTATTGATACAGGCGTACTTTGCTTTTTTATGTATAATAGGGGTAAAGCGTATTAGCAGCTGATACAATTTGCAAAAAAGAATAGAAATGAGGAATCAATATGAATCAAAGATTAAATGAAATTCTTAAAGCTCATACTAAGGAGTTTGAGGAAGTAAGTGATGCAATCTGGGAGCATCCTGAAACGAGATATCAGGAATTCCAGTCTTCCAGGATACAGATAGAGTTTCTTAAGGAAAGAGGCTTTAGGTTAACTGAGGAAATAGCTGGAATTAAGACAGCATTTGTTGCAGAAGCAGGAGAAGGAAAGCCTGTTATTGCATTCTTAGGAGAATTCGATGCACTTCCTGGACTAAGCCAGTATGCAGACTGCCCATATGAGAATGCCATAGAAGAGGGAAAAGCAGGACATGGATGTGGACATAATCTCTTAGGCACAGGTGCTATGGAGGCTGCCTGTGTTATAAAGCAATATATAGAAGAGAACAATATAAAGGCTACTGTACGTTATTATGGATGTCCTGCTGAGGAGAGTGGTGCAGGAAAGGCATTTATGGTAAGAGAAGGCTGTTTTGATGATGTTGATTTTGCTTATGCATGGCACCCAATGTTTGAAACAGGAATTATGAATAAAACACTTGCTAATGTCAGGGTTATATATGACTTTACAGGAAAAAGTTCACACGCAGCAGCTTGTCCTGAGGATGGAAGGAGTGCTCTTGATGCCTGCGAGCTTATGAATGTGGGGGTTAATTATTTAAGAGAGCATGTTAAAACGGACAGCCGAATGCATTATGCATATCTTAATGCAGGTGGAAGTGCACCTAATATAGTTCCACATAAGGCAACGCTTTTATATGCATTACGTGCTCCCAAGGCATCGTATGTTAAGGAGCTTATAGAAAGAGTATCGGACGTGGCAAGAGGTGCAGCACTTATGACAGGAACGAAGGTCGATATAAAAGTTGTCAGCGCATATGCAGATTTTCTTTCAGTTCCGGCAATGGATATGGTTATGGAGGACAGCATAATAGATAGTCCTTTAGTAGAATACACAGATGAGGAATATAAATATGCAAGCCAGTTTAATTCTAAGGAATATGATTTAAAAGATAATATAGATGCTTCATATGAAAAAGGAAAGAAAAGTATTCCAATAGGAAGTACTGATGTTGCAGATGTAAGCTGGATAGCTCCTACGGGTTCAATAACAGTAACAACTATGGCAAAGGACAGTACTATGCATGGCTGGTCAGTAGTTGCACAGGGGAAAAGCAGCATAGCACATAAGGGTATGCACAGGGCAGCAGGTATCCTTGCACAGGCAGCATTAAGAGTAATAAAATCTCCTGAATTGCAGAAGAAGATAAAAGAAGACTTTATTAAGTCAAAGGCTGGTGAAGAATATGAATCATTACTTCCAGCTAATGTAAAGCCAGGAGATTTTTAATAAGATTTTTAATTAGACAACAAGCTCTTGACAAAACTGTACATGTACTGTATATATTAATATATACAGTACATGTACAGTTTTTCTGTTTTATAATATGTATTTATAAAAATAAGTTAAAATATGAATGCTGTACTAATCACATGGTGTTATATCACATGGTGTTATATCACATGGTGTTATATCACATAAAAATAATAAAACGGACAATTTTATAAACTACCAAAAAGACAGGGGGGGGACGCTACATGTTAGAAGTCAGTAATCTTAATAAAATAAATCCCGACAGCAATTCATATCTCCTTGATAATATGACATTCCACATTCCCAAAGGACATATTTGTGGGTTGATTGGCGAAAACGGATCAGGCAAAACAACACTTATGCGTACACTTATGGGACTTTACAGTTCATCCGGAAGTATAGTGATAGACGGCTGTGATATGCGGCTTAATGAGGCGGCAGCCAAGGAGAGGCTTGGAATAGTATTTGCGGATGACGGCTTTTTTGACGGAAATATGAGATTATGGCAGATAGGAAAGTTCTATGGACAGTTATATCATAGCTTCAATATTGAATTGTATCTTAATTATATTGAAGAATTCGGACTTGATAAAAAACAGAAATATAAGAAGCTTTCTAAGGGAATGAAAACAAGGACACAGTTAGCATTTGCACTATCACATAATGCGAAGATGTTTTTATTTGATGAACCGACTGCCGGACTTGATAAGCATTTCAGGGAAAAGTTCCTTAAGATATGCACTGAGCTTGTAGCAGACGGGGAAAAAAGCATACTTATAGCGACACATATAACGGAAGAGCTTGACAGGATTGCCGACTATATTGCATATATGCAGAAGGGTAGAATGTTATTTTATACAGAAAGCTATAAAATGTGCGAGCGTTTCAGGATTGTTACTGGTGAGGATTATAAGTGTAACCTTATACCGGATGAAGCGGTTGTATATAAGGAGAAGAACACTTACAGCACAAGTGCCATGGTAGTTAATTCAAAGTGGTACAGAATAGAAGATGGATTGGAAAAACATATACCTGATATCAGGGAGTTTATGTATTATTTTGTAAAAGGAGGGGAGAAAAATGCCGAAGCTATTGCAGAGAAATATTTTAAGGAATAGTTATATTTCACTTATTAGTTCGTTAATAGCAGTTGTATGCTGGTCTGTTTTTATGGTTAGTGGTTACGTGTATATATATACCTTGAATACCTTTTTGCTTGTAACCTGCAATCCAGAGATTGCCACATCAGGATTACAAGGATTTGTGCTTCCTGATTATATGTATATTGCACCGTATACCAAAGAGCAGAGAAAAGACCTTATAAGGAAGGGCCAGCGGTATAAGTTTTTTGCTGTATATGTATGGTTGATTATCATTTTTGTATTACCCTTTGGCTGTATCGAATATATGAGAGGAAATACGTCAGCGCTTATAGTGTGTTTAAGTGAAGTTATATTATCAGCAAGTTTGTTGTATAGTAATATATTTTCACTATATATAGTTAAAAGAAGTGTGTGCAGTTTCTGGTTAACATTTGGAATAAAATTAGCAATGGTAGTATCGTTTATGATGGCTGCAGATAAGACAGCAGGTACAGAGAGCGTTAACGTAATTATTGTCTTATTGGTTATAGTAAGTTCTGTGATTCTTATTCTGGTATGCAGGATAAAGTATCAGGATAAAATGTTTAGCAGTATGGCAGATTACGAATATATTAAAAAAATATAATAGAGGTTATATATGAAAATAGTTATTTCAAATACAGTAAATATGCCAATATATGAACAGATTGTCAATCAGATAAGGGATGCAGTGATAAATGGTGAGCTTAAGGCTGGGGAAGGCATGCCGTCCATAAGAGTGCTTGCAAAAGAGCTTGCTGTAAGTGTTATTACAACAAAGCGTGCATATGAGGAGCTGGAAAAGGAAGGCGTTATTGAGTCTGTTCCCGGAAGGGGATTTTATGTATGCGAGCAGAAAAATGACCATTTAAGAGAAAAACAGATGATGAATATAGAAAACCGTATGTCAGATATTTTAGAGGAATGTGTCAATGCGGGCATGACCTTGGAGGATGTGATTGATATGGTTCGTGTGCTGGGGGAAAAGTGATGGAAGAAATTATAATAAGAATTGAAAATGCAGCGTTAAAGTTAGGAAAGTTCTCTATAAAGCCAGCAATTATAAATATTCCTAAAGGCTACATCGTGGGCATACAGGGAGATAACGGAGCAGGAAAATCAACAATACTTCGTATGCTTCTTGGAATGTATGATAAAATGCAGGGGAATATTTACATAGATGGCATTGACGTGGTAAAGAACAGAACACAGATAAAAAATATAACAGGCGTTGTTTCTCAGGAGAGAACATTTTTTATGGAAGAGGATGCATATGAAAATGAAAGGCTGTATGCACCATTTTATAAAAACTGGAACAGCGATGAATATCGTAAAATGCTTAAAAATCTGAATATTAATTCGGGCAGAAGCTTAGGAAATCTGTCAACAGGAGAAATGCTTAAGTATCAGCTTGCATTTGCAGCAGCATACAGACCGCAGGTGTTATTACTGGATGAGCCGACTGCCAATCTTGACCCTGTATTCAGAGATGATTTTCTAAAGATATTACAGGAATTCATAGCTGAATATGATATGACTATTCTTATGGCAACACATCTTGATGAAGACATTTCCAAGATAGCTGATTATATTATGGATGTGGAAGATGGGAGATATTCACTTAGGGAAGGTATATAGAATGATGCAGATATGTGTCATGTAGAATATGCAAAAAATGGCAAAAAGAAACTGTAAAAAATAAGCGCAGAAAAGAGGGAGTATATGGACACAGGTATAAAAATGCTGTTAAAAGCAGAACGGGAAAACTGGAAAAAACGTATGGTAAAAGAAACAAAAGGAACATATATAGCTATTTATCTTATTTTGATTTTTAGTGTATTTATGTCAGCTATGTTTGGTTTTAAGTATGATTATTCATCAGACGATAAGAGGGTTATTATTTCGTTGACAGTATTTATATTTGTTTTATATCAGGGCGTGACTGCATATGTTTCATATGTGAGAGAAAACGGAAGGAGCGTTAATATATTTGAAAAATACAGGTACATACCTGTGGATATATCAGTGTTAAGGCGTGTAAAGCTTATATTAACAGCACGTATAGTAGCCCCCTTCGTTATAACAGGGCAGATGGCAGCTATATTTATAAGAGTAATAGATCCGGATAATCAAGGTGGAAGCCTGATAGATATAAGTGTCTTTATGCCTTTGATTATAGGCTGCCTGTTTATATTAGAAAAGTTTATTGAATACAGAATATTAAGCAGGAAGGCAGCATTGCAATAATTAAAATAACTTAAAAACTTGCATTTTAACATTGGTTAAGTTAAAATGAAATAAATTAAGTTAAAAGATAAATAATACAATTTTTGTATCGTCAGTCAGTTTATGGCTGGCGATATTTTTTTTGCAGCTTATATCAATTTACGAATACTTTACACAGATTTCCCATGCACATGGTATTACATTTTACATACTGTTGTTATTCTGTTAACTGTCAATGAGGTACAGGTAAAGTTGATAACGGATGGTACGTAACACCTGTTATGGCTTAAGTCTTGTAATCAGTTGATAAAAACAATAGTTTGAAAAACAGACTGTAAAGCTGATTAGATATAAGAAATCAGATACGGATTAGAAATTGAAAAAATCAGACATAAGCAGTCAGAAGGCAGTCAGAAGGAAAAGTGAGGATAATTATGAGAAAGTTTAATTGGAAAAAGAGTGTAGCTATTGCGCTAAGTACAGTATGTATGGTAGGAGCATTAGCAGGCTGTGGAAGCAGCAGTTCAGATAATGGAAATGACAGCGCAAAGGCAGAAAAGCTTAACGGAAGTATAACAGCAGCAGGTTCTTCAGCACTTAAGCCACTTGTAGATGATGCAGCAGATCTTTTTAATGAAAAATATCCAGATGTAAATATCACAATTGATGCAGGTGGATCTGGTGAAGGTCTTAAGCAGGTTTCAGAAGGAACAGTTAATATTGGTAACTCAGATGTAGAAGCTGCAGAAAAGCTTGATGCAACAAAGGCTTCAGCACTTGTAGACCATAAGGTATGTGTTGTAACTATGGCACCTATCGTAAACAAGGATGTAACAGCAAGCGGTGTTAAGAATCTTACAAAGGCACAGCTTACAGATATCTTCACAGGTAAGATTACGAACTGGCAAGAAGTTGGTGGTGCTGATGAAGCAATCGTACTTATTACACGTCCAGAATCTTCAGGTACAAGAGCAACATTTAAGAAGTACGCACTTGACGGTGCAAGCGAAGCATCTAACAAGTCTATGGAAACAGATGATTCAGGTGTCCTTTTACAGAATGTAAAGACAACAAAGGGCGCAATCGGATATGTAGCTTTATCATATCTTGTAAGCAATCCTGGTGTTGATACAGTATCAATTGATGGTGTAGAGCCTACACTTGAGAATACATACGCTGGAAAGTATCCGGTATGGACATATGAGCATATGTATACAAAGGGCAATGCTGATGAAGTATCTCAGAAGTTCCTTGATTACATTATGTCAGATGAATACGGTAAGAAAATGGAAGCCTTAGGATACGGCGTATCTTCTAAGATGACAGTTAAGGAACACTAATTATAAATATTAATTAACTTGTAAAATATATATGTTGATGACCAGATAGTAATGCAGTTAGCAATGTAGTCAGCAATGATACTGCATAAGAAATTATAAAAAGGCGGGCACGATAATATCTGTGGTGCCTGCCTATAATCGTGATATAGCAGACATTAGAATGGAGAATGTATGAACAGTAAGAGAGGTATGTTTACCAGGGAATATTTGTGGCGGAGTATAGTTACAATGTGTGGCTTGTTCGTTATAGTTATTACATTGGGAATAGGTGGATTCCTTGTATACAAGGGCTCTGGAACGTTTTTAAAGTTCCATCATTCAATAGGAGAATTTCTTTTCTCATCAGACTGGGCACCGGTTGATAATATGGAAGGTGGAGGAAGCGTAGGTACGCTGATATTTATAGTTGGTTCACTTAGTACTTGTGGACTTGCATTGCTTATAGCAACACCATTTGCACTTGGCTCAGCTATATTTATGACAGAAATTGCTCCTAAGTTCGGTGAGAAATTCTATCGTCCTGTAATACAGATATTTGCAGGAATTCCATCAGTTGTATATGGATGGGTAGGACTTACAGTTTTAGTGCCTTTTATAAGGGATATATTTCATAGGCAGGTAGGACATTCGATACTTGCAGCAGGACTTGTGCTTGCAATAATGATATTTCCTACGATAACAAGCGTTGCAGCAGATGCAATAAGGGCAGTTCCTAAGGATTACAGGATGGGAGCCTATGGTATGGGTTCAACACGCTGGCAGACAATATACAAGATTGTACTACCAGCTTCAGCCTCAGGCATATTCTCAGGAATAATACTTGGTCTTGCCAGAGCCTTTGGTGAGGCGCTTGCAGTAGCTATGGTTATAGGACAGACAACAGCACTTCCTGAAAGCATATTCTCTACAACTAAGTCACTTACAACAGAAATAACAGCCCAGATGGGTAATGCTATGGAAGGTGGAGAAACAAAGACTGCGTTGTGGACACTTGCTTTACTTCTGTTTCTCATATCATTATTATTCATATTCCTTATACATACATTATCAAGAAAGAAACCAGAGGATGCAGGAGCTAAGGCAGTCTCTAAAAAGAGTGTGTTAACATCGGCAAAGCAGGATTAAAGGAGCATATATTTATGAATAGAATTAAACGTGCAAAGGCACAAAACAGCATAATGACAGTCATATTCTACGCCATAGCAGTCTTCTTTTTTGTTCTTTTAGCTGCATTTGCAGGATATGTAATTATTAAGGGCTTTATCGGCGCAGATATATCTATGTTCAGATTTGCAAGAAGAGGAAGCATAGGAAACCAGTTATTTAATACGTTGTATCTTGTATTTTTGTCACTGCTTATAACAGTTCCAATCGGAACCTTTGCAGGAATATATCTTGCTATGTACGCTAAGGGAGGAACTGTTACAAAGTTTATAAGAATATGTATAGAAACTCTTTCATCTCTTCCATCAATCGTAGTAGGACTTTTTGGATATCTTATATTCCTTGTTATTATGGGAATGGATAAGAGCCTTATGGCAGGAGCACTATCAGTATCAATAATAACGCTGCCACTTATAACAACCACAACAGAGGATGCTATTAAGGGGCTTCCAAAGGGATATTTCGAAGCTAGTATGGGACTTGGCTCAACACGCTGGCAGGCTATATTCCATGTATTATTGCCAGCCTGTCTTCCAAGAATCATGACCGGAGTTATTCTTGCAGCAGGACGTGGCTTTGGTGAGGCTGCGGTACTTCTGTATACAACAGGCTCAGGCACGAATATAAGATGGTCTAACTGGGACATTTCATCTTCTACGTGTCCTCTTAATCCTTTCCGTTCAGCAGAAACACTTTCATTACAGATATGGGATCTGCAGGTAAACGGACAAGACCAGAATCTTGCGAATCTTGCATCAGCAGTACTTCTTATACTTGTGCTTGCATTCAGTATTGGTGCCAATATATTAAGCAATAAGATTAATAAGAAGAATGCCGGAGAGAAGGCATAAATCAGCTTATGGAATATTTTAAAGAAAGATTAAAATATAAAGCAGATGCAATATATTTGGAAGGTCTGAAAAGGTATATACGATATATACATAACTTTAAATATAGAAATGAGGAATATATATGGATAATACAGTTAATAGTTCGGGAACATTTACAGAAGACAGAGGAGCTGGTAATAAGTTTGAGATTAGTCACCTTAATCTTCACTATGGGGCTTTTCACGCATTAAAAGATATTAATATGAATATTAAGAAGAATCAGATAACTGCCTTTATAGGTCCTTCTGGATGTGGTAAGTCAACATTTTTAAAGACACTTAACAGAATGAATGATCTTGTTGATAATGTGACTATAGATGGAGATGTACGTCTTGATGGAAATAATATATTCACAGATATGGATGATATAACATTAAGACACAGAGTTGGAATGGTATTCCAGCAGCCTAATCCTTTTCCTAAGAGCGTGTATGATAATATAGCATATGGTCCAAGACTGTTTGGAGTACATAAGAAAGCAGATCTTGATATAATTGTTGAGAGAGCCTTAAAGCAGGCTGCTATATGGGATGAGGTAAAAGACAGATTAAAGAAATCAGCACTTGGTTTATCAGGTGGACAGCAGCAGAGATTGTGCATTGCCAGAACACTTGCGGTAGAACCAGAAGTGATTCTTATGGATGAACCTACCTCAGCACTTGATCCTATATCGACATCAAGAATAGAGGATCTGGCAATAGAACTTAAGGATAAGTATACCATTGTAATGGTTACTCATAATATGCAGCAGGCAACCAGAATATCTGATAATACAGCGTTTTTCCTGTTAGGAGAAATGATTGAATATGGAAATACAGAGCAGCTATTCTCAATGCCAAAGAACAAGAAAACAGAGGATTATATAACGGGACGTTTTGGCTGATATTTCATATTTTTGTCACTTGTTATTAGTATAGTATGGAAGTATAATGAGCATAAATAAGGCATAAAACAGTTAATACTAATTAAGAAGGGCAAAGGTTTTTGATATATGAAATATGTAAAGTTTGATATGCACTGTCATACGGCTGAGGGTTCAGTAGATGCAAAGGTTAATATAGAAGAATATATTGAGATATTAAGAAGTAAGGGCTTCGGTGGAATGCTTGTAACAGACCATGACTCATATGGTGGTTATGAAGCATATGTTAATTCGGGAAAGAAGTATGATGATTTCGTTGTTTTAAGAGGTATAGAGTATGATAGTCTTGAATTCGGACATTTTATAGTCATACTCCCATCAGATACCCCTGATGAGGTGTATGAGTTATTAAGATATAAAGGTTTAACTCTTGATAAGCTCATCTATATAGTTCATTGCAGCGATGGAATATTAGGTCCGGCACATCCTTATGGAGAACCTTTTATGAGCTTTGCTTCTACTATGTATTGGAATCAGCCAAAGCAGATTGCACATATGGTACATTTTGATTTCGTTGAAGGTTATAATGCCTGTGAAAGTAATAAAAGCAACAGATATGCCAGAAGATTTGCAAGCGACTGCAAAGTACCACTTACAGCAGGTAGTGATGCACATGGCAGTGATTGTGTAGGTCTTGGATATGCACTGCTCCCTGAAACAATAAGGACTGTTGATGACCTGATTGTATATTACAAAGAGGAGAATCATCCTAAGGTTGGTGGTACAAGATATGGACATACAACCAAGGACAGGATAGGTTCATTTAACAAGGTTCTTGTATACATGTTCTATCTGTATAATAAGGTTGGTGCTATGTTTAAGTATCCTAAGAGAGCCAAGGCTTTCAGGAATGCGTTAAGAGCACTTAACAGAAGATACATAATATTCAGGGACAGGAGCTGAATGTCTGCTTATTTACACACAGCATATTATACTGGCAGCAGGCTGCCAGTGTATGGAACATTTAACCTTCACTATGTACATAGCTGTATTATAGTGGAGGTATTTTTGTATACAGAAATATACGTGATTTGTGCTTTGCACAAACTTGAGATGCGCAAAGAAGCAGCGCAAGAATGGAGGATAATATGAGAAATAGATTTGACAGACAGTTAGTACAGCTTAATGATGAGCTTATAGAAATGGGTGGAATGATAGAAAAGGCAATAGCAGATACAGTAAAGGCACTTGTGAATCAGGATACAGAGCTTGCTAAGGTTGTCATAGATTATGATGAAGAGATAGACCATCAGGAAAGAGAGATTGAACAGTTGTGTCTTAAGCTGCTGTTACAGCAGCAGCCGGTTGCCAGAGATTTAAGACTTATATCATCAGCGCTCAAGATGATTACAGATATGGAGAGAATAGGTGACCACGCTTCTGATATTTCAGAGATCACTCTTGAACTTTCAAGCCAGTCTTATATCAAGAAGCTTGATCATATACAGCAGATGGCTAAGGAAACTATGTATATGCTTGTGCAGAGTGTAGATGCATTTGTTAATAAGGATATGGATAAGGCAAAGGAAGTTATAGCACATGATGATATAGTAGATGAGCTTTTTGGCAGGGTAAAGAAGGAGCTTATAAACATGATACACAAGAATGCAGAGGTTGGTGAGCAGGCATCAGATCTTCTCATGGCTGCAAAGTATTTCGAGAGAATAGGCGATCACGCTACCAATATATCAGAATGGGTTATATTCTCAATAACAGGTGAACATCCAGACGATAAATAAACCGAAATAAATTGAGAATATAAAACTACAATAATTTAATGGTAATAATTTAATGGTAATAATTTAGTGGTAATAATTTAATGATAAGAATTTACACAGAATTTACATAAGGTTCATATAACATTTATATACGTGAATTACACTCCAAAATGTAAAGAATAAATGAAGTCAGATTAAACAGACAAAGATTTGGAGGAAATATGGACATATTTGGTGTATTATCATTAATAGGCGGATTAGCAATATTCCTGTATGGAATGGATCTGTTGGGTGAAGGATTAACTGGCGCCTCAGGTGGAAAGCTTGAAAAAATACTGGAAAAGCTTACATCAAATCCGTTGAAGGCGGTACTTCTTGGTGCTGGCGTAACAGCAGTAATACAGTCATCATCAGCCACAACAGTTATGGTTGTAGGCTTTGTTAATTCTGGTATTATGAAGCTTAGCCAGGCAGTTGGCGTAATAATGGGTGCTAATATAGGTACGACTATAACATCCTGGATACTGAGTCTTACAGGTATTGAAAGCAGTAATATATTCATAAGCCTGTTAAAGCCAACCTCATTTTCGCCAGTTCTTGCTGCAGTTGGCATAATATTTCTGATGTTTTTAAAGAAGGACAGCTTAAAGAATCCAGGAAAGATAATGATAGGCTTTGCACTTCTTATGTACGGCATGGATGCTATGAGCTCATCAGTTGCACCACTTGCCGAGGTGCCACAGTTCGCATCAATACTTACCGCATTTTCTAATCCGGTGCTTGGAATGCTTGCAGGTATGCTGTTTACAGCTATTATTCAGAGTTCATCAGCATCAGTAGGTATACTTCAGGCATTATGCTCAACAGGTATATTAAGCTATGCAACAGCACTTCCTATCATTATGGGACAGAATATAGGTACCTGCGTTACAGCTTTACTTTCAAGTATTGGAGCAACTAAGAATGGTAAGAGAGCTGCCATTATTCATCTGTACTTTAACGTGATTGGTACTGTTACATTTATGATAGTATTCTATGCTTTAAATGCAGTAATACACTTTTCATTCTTAAACCTGACAGCACAGGAATTCGGAATAGCAGTAATACATACCACATTTAACATAATAACAACAGCATATCTGCTTCCTTTAAGAAAGGTGCTTGAGAAGCTGGCATATGCTACTATTAAGCTTGATGATGATGAAAAAAGAATCATGGATAGAAGAAGTGAAAATGAATTCGCATTGCTTGATGACAGATTTTTAGAGGCACCAAGTCTTGCTGTAGAGCATTGCAAACAGGTTATCAATAAGATGGCAGATATATCGCGTGAGTCTTTATTCATATCTATGTCGCTTATAGGCGGGTATGATGAAGAACAGGCACTTCGAGTAGGAGAACTTGAAACAAGGGCAGATAAATATGAGGATGCACTTGGAACATACATAATGAAGATAAGTACGAAGAATCTAAAAAAAGAGGATTCAGAAATGCTTAATGTTATGTTACATTGTATAGGAGATTTCGAAAGAATATCAGATCATGCATGTAATATATGTGATTCAGCAAGAGAGTTGCAGCAAAAGAATATGCAGTTTTCACCTAAGGCAGAGACTGAGCTTGATATATTAAGTTCAGCAGTGAGAGAAGCGGTAGATATATCCTTTGATGCGTTTAAGAGTAATAGTAAAAATGAGGCAGATAAGGTTGAACCTTTAGAAGAGCTTATAGAGACTCTTGCAGTAGAACTAAAGGCAAGACATATAAGAAGGCTTCGTGAGGGTAAGTGTACTATTGAGCTAGGGTTCGCACATTCAGATATTCTTAATAATCTGGAAAGGGTAGCAGACCATTGTTCTAATATTGCGGTGGATGTTATTCAGAGTGACCAGTTGGAATTCGATGCACATGAATATCTTGACGGAATAAAGAATAAAGATAATCAGCAGTTTGCAAGGGATTATAAGGCTTATAAGGAAAAATACAGACTGCCGGAAACACGCAGTTTTCAGTAGTAGTAGAGCCGTAAAGCTTATATACACTTACTATTAATCGTATAAGAACAGAAGGGAAGATGAATATGGCATACATATATGTAGTTGAGGATGACAATAATATAAGCGAAATTGAAGGCTTTGCGTTAAAGAATGCAGGGCATACAGTTATAGAGTGTGCCAGTGGAAAGGACTTCCATAAGCTGATGAGGGAACGTATTCCAGATCTCGTTCTTTTAGATATAATGCTTCCTGATGAAGATGGACTTGAAATTCTAAGAAAGCTAAGACAGGTTCCAGAAACCAGAAGAGTTCCTGTGATTATGGTTACAGCTAAAACAACAGAGATAGATAAGGTTAAAGGTCTTGATATGGGAGCGGATGACTATATAACAAAGCCGTTTGGAATTATGGAGCTTATATCAAGGGTAAAGGCAGTGCTTAGAAGGGCTGGTGGAACTGATGAAGAGAAGCTTATAGGAATAGGCCAGTTATTCATAGATGATGAGAAGCGTGTTGCTTATGTTGAAGATAAGCCAGTTGAACTTACATACAAGGAATATGAGCTTTTAAAGTATCTTGCTCTTAACAGGGGAATCGTGCTTACAAGAGATAATATCATGGACAGGATATGGAGTACAGATTATGAAGGAGAGTCAAGAACGCTGGATGTCCATATTAAGACATTAAGACACAAGCTTGGAGGTGCTGGTAATTATATAAAGACAGTAAGAAATGTGGGCTATTTTATGGATGATGAGGCTCATTAAGCTTAAAAGGAGTTCTTATGAAGAAAAGAATTAACATACAATGTATGTTGCTCGCATTTGTCACGATTGTATCAGCAATGGCAATATCTACATTTGTATTTTACAACATATTAAAGCGTGAGGTTTTAGGCGATATGCGCAATTATGTTGATATATTTGTTGGTGCAGATGCGTGGGGAATGGTAAGTGATCCGGACGATATCAATGAGCAGAAGGTAATAGAAAGCTATGATGGTAATCTCAGAGTTACATTTATTAATGCTGAGGGATATGCGGTTGTGGATAATCTTGTTGAAGTGACAGATATGGAGAATCACAATAAAAGACCAGAGGTTGTTGAAGCCAGAAGAAATGGCTATGGAAGTGATATAAGAAAGTCAGAAACCTTGCAGAAGAATTCATTTTATTATGCAGTGGAGCTTGATAACGGATATGTGTTAAGAGTTTCAAGAGAAGTAAGCAGTATGACAAGTATTATGATAAGTGCATTACCTGTAGCTGTGTTGTTATGTGTTATTCTTTTTGTGATAAGCTCTATAAGCTCACATCTGCTTACAAAGAGTATCGTAGAGCCGATAGAATTTCTAGCAGACAATATGGATGCATCAGATTCTATAAAGGTGTATAAGGAGCTTGTACCATTTGTTAATACAATAAAGAAGCAGCATGAGGATATTATGCGTAATGCTGATATGCGTCAGGAATTCACAGCGAATGTGTCACACGAACTAAAAACACCACTTACATCAATATCAGGTTATTCTGAGCTTATAGAAAGTGGAATGGCTGGTGGTGATGATGCCAAGCGCTTTGCAACAGAAATACATAAGAGTTCACAGCGCCTGCTTACTCTTATTAATGATATTATCAAGATATCAGAGCTTGATGCAACATCCTCTGATGAAGCCTTTGAAAATGTTAATCTTTATGAAATAGCAAAATCAACAGTACAGATGCTGGAGCTGAGTGCCCAGAAAAATGGTGTAATAATGAATCTTTCAGGCAAAGATATAAGTATAATGGCTGACAGACAGATGATTGACGAGCTTATTTACAATCTATGCGACAATGCCATAAGATACAATAATCCTGGAGGAAGAGTCTGGGTATCTGTATATGAGCGGGAGGCTGCAGCTTATGCTGATGGTGGCGGAAGCGGTGTGAATAATGGTACTTATGGAAATAGCAGTAAAAGGGCTGTTGTCATTGAGGTCAAGGATAACGGAATAGGTATATCTAAGGAAAACCAGCAAAGAATATTTGAAAGATTTTACAGAGTTGATAAGAGCCGTTCAAAGCTTACCGGCGGAACAGGACTTGGACTTGCTATTGTTAAGCATATAGTTGCAAAGCATGATAATGCACATATAGAGCTTGATAGTGAGCTTGGAACGGGAACAACTATAAGAGTTGTATTTGAACAGTAGTGAGAAGAGAACTTATAACAAATCCATAATTAGCATAAACCAACAATAAATCCATAAGTATCGGTTGACTAATCCATAAGAAAGGATTAATCTTTTATATTAGCAGCTTGTATCCGGTATACCGAAAAGATGCTTTTAATGAACTATGGAGAGTGGATACGTTATGAGTATGAAAAAACTATTTGATGTTGATAAACATAACCTTTTGTTTCACAATAAAGCACTTTTTGCCTTACTTATACCAATCGTAGTAGAGCAGCTTCTTAACTCTTTTATGGGTATGGTTGATACTATGATGGTGAGTAATCTTGGAAGTCAGGCAATATCAGGAGTATCGCTGGTAGATTCGGTTAATAACCTTATAGTGCAGCTTTTTTCTGCAATGGCAACAGGAGCAGCGATTATATGCTCACATTATATTGGTATGAGAAATAAGGATGGAGCTAATAAGGCTGCAAGACAGGTTGTACTTACTGTTATGGTGATATCACTTGCAATAACCATACTTGGGCTTATATTCAGAAGACCGCTTCTTACTTTGATATTTGGACATGTTGAGCAGGAGGTTATGGATAATGCGGTGGATTATTTTTTGTTTACGGCACTTAGCTATCCATTTCTTGCACTTTTTTCAGCTGGCTCGGCAATATTCAGGTCTTGTGGTAACTCAAGATATCCTATGATAGTGTCAGTGATATCAAACGTGTTTAACATAGGTGGTAATGCGCTTCTGATGTTTGTGTTTAAGTTAGGAGTTTCTGGTGCAGCGATATCTACGCTTGTGTCAAGGGTGTTCTGTATGGTAGTTATATTTATAGCTTTGTCAAAGCCTAAGCTTGATATAGTTGTAAAGGATTATGCGGCTATAAGACCAGATTTCGGACTTATTAAGTCGATACTTGCAATAGGTGTGCCTTCAGGTATAGAGAACAGCATGTTCCAGTTCGGTAAGCTTGCTATACAGTCAACAGTGTCAACACTTGGAACAGCAGCCATAGCAGCACAGGCGATGACTAATATACTGGAAAATGTGAATGGTATATTCGGAATAGGAGTTGGAATGTGTCTTATGACAGTTGTAGGACAGACACTTGGTGCAGGCCGTAAGGAAGAGGCAAAGTACTATATTGTCAAGCTTGCAGGAATAGCAGAGCTTGGAATAATAGCATCGTGCCTGCTGGTTTATGCATTTGCTGGTCCTATTACAAGGCTTGGAGGAATGGAGACAGATAGTGCACGTATGTGTATAGAGATGGTTGGTGCAATAACAATAGTGAAGCCACTTGTATGGGTATTATCCTTTGTTCCGGCATATGGCATGAGAGCTGCAGGAGATGTGAGATTTTCAATGACAACCTCGATTATAACAATGTGGGGCTGCCGTGTTGCGCTAAGTATAGCACTTATACGAATATTTGGTATGGGTCCTATTGGTGTGTGGTATGGTATGTTTGCAGACTGGACAATACGTGGAATAATATTTACAACAAGATTCTTTAGTGGAAGATGGGTAAAGAAGGTTATATAATACATAAGCAGGTATCAAAGGGGAACAGTAAATATATGTTTACTGTTCCCCATTCATATTTAGAGAGAATGAGCTGTGGGTAAAACCATGGCTCTTTTTTTAAGAAAAAATATAAGACAGAGAAGATAAAAGTGGAAAGATTATAATAGAGCTAAAAACATACTTAAGTACTTATATAAAAATAGAATAGTTTTTTTATTAGAGAAAATGACAAGTGTATGTTCATTTGTAGTATGTAAAATGATAATAAATTGTATAAAAGTAACAAAGAGATAAAACTTTTTCTTTAAAATATTGACAAAATTGCAAAAAAGATGTATTTTCAAGGCACTTAAACAAAAGACTTATATAAAAGTTATTAGCGTATTCGGTGTAGGGAACGAATATATTTCAGGGAGTAAGTATTCTTTTGTTTAAGATGGTATTTACATTTTATTGCAGACGTATATCAGTCAAGGCAGATAGGAGGAAGTATGTTAAGATTCAGAAAGGCTGCAGCATTGGGACTTGCAGCACTTATGACAGTCAGTTCACTCGGCACTTTGCAGACAGTGGGAGCATCAGGGCTGCCAACTACACAGGGACATGACAAGTATGTCAACAAGAATGTGTTTGATGTTATATCAAGTGACACATTTGGTACAAAGGAGCTGGAAAGCCCTTTATTTGATAAGACTAATGGTTCAAGTGATATCACAGATTTACAGGTTCCTACGCTTGCATATGATGATACAAGTATAGGTCTTGTGTGGCAGAAGCCAGAAAAGTACGATAATGTAGCAGATTATAAAGTATACATAAATGGTGAGTCTGCCGGTACAGCAAGAGAAAATTACAAGGTAAACGCTGCATGGGCAGCAAAGTATATGGAATCATTCTATGATTACTATAATACACAGGGTAAGAGCGATGTTGAGATGGTTAATGTAGATATCCATGCATACAGAGCAACAGGACTTAAACCAGATACAGAGTATACATTTAAGGTAGTAGCTGTGGACAAGGATGGCAAGGAACTTGGAAGCGCTAAAGAGATAAAGCAAAGAACAACTAAAGCACCTGAGGTTGTTAATATCAAGGATTTTGGTGCAGTTGAAACAGAAGGCTACACATCTTACAATGATGAGATTAATGCAGTTATAGAGAGCAACACAAAGGCTATCCAGGCAGCAATCGATGCATGTCCTGAGGGTGGAAAGGTTGTTATACCTGAAAACTCAGATGGAAAGGTTTTCGTCAGTGGTGCTGTATGGTTAAAGAGTGATATGACACTCGAGGTTAATGGTACATTATGGGCATCACCTAACAGTGACCATTTTGAGATAGGTTTTCTCATGTATCCATTCTACACAGATACAAGAGGCTGGGGACTTATCAATGCGATGACAGCAGATGAGTCTAATCCTATAAAGAACGTAAGAGTAACAGGAACAGGTACTCTTTATGGTAACGGCTGGAAGTATGGTGCCGGTTCAACTATATACGAAGATGGTTATACATCTAACAAGGGTAAGAATACTCAGGCTGGTGATCCAACAGACACTGAAAACTGGGGTCTTCCAAGATATGTTGGAGGCGGTAATGTAAACGTATTCTATCAGGGTATCCAGTCAAAGGATTCAGCATATAAGTACCTTAAGAATACAGGTAAATATGAAGAATCCAAGCTTAATGCAATATTTAGTGCAAAGACAGCAGATGAAGCCAAAAAAGCAACAGAAGGAGTATCAAGAGATGACCTTAAGTTTGCTTATGCAACACGTTCAAGTCTTCTTATTATGAGAAACTGTGAAAATGTTTATGTTGGTGATATCACTATCGAGAATCCATCAAACCATTCAGTTAATATTCTTGATTCAAGAAATATAGCAACAACTAATGTAAAAGTATTCTCATATGATGGCAACAACGGTGACGGTCTTGGATATGGCTGTTCACAGAATGTAATCTGCTGGGGTAACTTTACAGATACAGGTGATGATAACTTAGGTTTTGGTTCATCAGTAGGTATGGGTGCAAGAGATTCAGAAATCCAGACAAACTCAGAAGTATGGATGTTTGATAACTTCCTTCGTGAAGGCCATGGTGGTCTTGCAGCAGGAAGTCACACAGGTAATGGTATTCAGGATGTTCTTTTTGAAGATACAGTTATGAACCATATTGATATGGCATTCAGATTCAAGTCAGCACCTACTAACGGAGGTTTCGGTGCTAACATAACTATGCGTGACTGCGCAGTAGCTGATACTAATCAGGGCTGGGTATTTACAACAAGCTATGGTGATCCTAACTCAGCATCATCAACAGAACATGCTGAAATCGGTGAGTTCTATAACTTTGCATCATACAATGTTTCAGTATATGGTGCTAACCATAACACAATACAGGTGCTTGCAGATATTGACCCCGTAGGCAATACAAGCAAGCCATTACATTCACACCACAATATGTATTTCCAGGATATTACATTTGGTAATGTAGGTTCTAATGGTTCTTACAAGAACAAGAATGGCTGGGAAACACTTATAGGCTGTGACAATTCGGTATTCTACAATGTAAAGACAGTATCATATAACAAGAAAGCAGAAAGTAAGAAGACTGACAAGGCATGGAATAACATCCAGTATTGTAATAACCTTATATTCCAGGGAACTACATGGGATTCACTTAATGCACGAACAGATAATATGAAAGCTGCTATGAGTGGAATAACTGTAAAAGATAACACAGTAAAGGCTGAGAATTATAAAGAAACACCAGAAACACCAGATAAGCCAGATACAGGTGATAACAAGCCGGATGCTGGTACAACAACAGAGTGGACGGCAAGTGTTGATGAATGTGCAGATTTCTTTAATGATGCGGTAGCTGCAACAGAAGGAAAGACAGATGCTATCAAATCAGTACCTAAGGTAGAAACAAAGAACACACCTCATAACATTGGTTATCTTTATGATAATGAACATAACAAGGGAAAAACTTCATATCCTGGATTAGAACAGGGTTATGCTTATACTAACTGCGATATAGCAGGACTTACTAAGCTTGTATTACCAGTAAACAGACAGACAGACGCAGGAACACAGAATATTTCAGTACGTCTTGATTCTAAGAATGGTGCAGAGATTGCAAAGGCAACACTTAAAGGTACTAAGGCAGATGGTTATATAGATTATGAGATGGATGTAACACTTCCAGAAGGAACAGATACAACTAAGCCTCATAAGATATTCGTAGTATTTACATCAACAGGTAACACAGCCAACTATATTGCCAATGTAAGAGATCTTAAGGGTATTAAGACAGCAATAGCAAAGGCAGCAGACAGCAGAGCAGCAGCTAAGGAGTCAGTAGACCTTACAAAAGGTCTTACAGAAGGAACAGAATATAACAAAGACAGCGCATATGCTACAGTTTCTACACTTGAAACAGCAGGTGTTAATGTACTTTCAGAGTTATCAACACCAGAACAGCCAGTAACTATAGATGGTGTTAAATATACACAGTTTGTACAGGCATCTACACCAGCTAACGCAGGTGGAGAGGTTCCTGGTAAGGGTACAGCAACATATGTATTTAAGGCAAAGACTGACTGTTCAGTTACATTACATAACAGAGCAACTGCAAAGGTATGGTGGTTTGTAGAATCACCTGATGGAGCAAATGTAACAAATAAGGCAACAGGAACAACAGTAGATGATATTATGACATTTAACTTAAAGGCAGGTAAGACATATTACTATTACTGCCAGGGTTCTAAGCCAATGGTATATGGTATATACTTAAACGCACCAGTAGCTAACGCAGATTCTCTACTTAAGGAAGAAACAGCAACAGGTGGTTCAGGTAGTGATACACAGGAAGCTTCAGACAAGTCAGTTAAGCTTACATGGACAGCCGTTGATAACGACACGGAAGTGTATTATGGAGTAGATACATATGTTGATGGTGTAAAGGTTGATATGATTGACGGAATTAAAGATACATCCGTTGTTATTGACAGATTATCATCAGGTGTTGAATACACATTTATGGTATATGTAAGTGAAAAGGCCGATACAGCTAACAGTTTAAAGGCAGGTAACAATAAGACATATCTTGGTAAGGCAGTATTCACAACAGATGGAAACAAAGATACATCAGCTATTGCAGCTGGCGATAACACAGAGGTTAAGCTTGCAAGTGCTATATATACATGTGCACAGGCAACATGGACAGGAATATCAAAAAATGATACAAGAGTACGTGGATATAAAATATATGCTAATGACAAGCTTGTTAAGACACTGTATAACTATCAGATAAATAACTATAAGACAGCTAATAATATAAGTAATCAGGTAGGCCGTCTTACACCTGGTATTGATAACAAGGTTCAGATAGTTGCATTTACAGATGCAGGAGTAGAATACAAATATCCAGAGGCAACAGTTAAGACACTTGAAAACTATGACTACAAGGCGCCTGTATGGGGCAGTGATGCTAAGCTTACCGCTAAGGAAAATGAAGCTGGAGACATCGTTATAACATGGGATGCAGCAAAGGATGATACAAAGGTTGGCGGATACCGTGTATACCTTGATGGCATAGCTTATGGTTCTGATAAGTACTTTAATCCAGTTAATGGAGCAAAGACAACAGAAGAGACAACTTATACAATTAAGAAAGAAAATCTTCCAGAAGGCTTTAAGGCATCAGATGCCCACACAGTAACAATCCAGGCAGGAGATACATGGTGGAAGGCAGAAACTACTATGGGAGCTTTCGATAAGATGGCAGGCTTTAACTGGACTAACAAGGGTCTTAGCACAGCTGTTGAAAATTATAAGCCAGAGCCAGGCAAGCCAGACGATGGCAAGAAGGATGATACAACAGTAACAAAACCAGATGATGGTAAGAAAGATGATACAACAGTAACAACACCAGATAATGGTAATAATGCAGCAGATGATGCAGCTACAGGCAGCACAACAGACACAACTGATACAACACCTAAGACAGGTGATACAAACGCTTCAATGTGGATGTTACTTGCAATTATGGGAATGGCAGGAATCGCATTTGTTACTGCAAAGAAAAGAGGTTTGGTAAGAAAGTAATAATGCTTACAGACTTAGAATACAAGTTATATAAATGAAAATAATATAATGAGTAGTTAAAGAAGCTATTCTTAAGACTTATAACCGCAGGGTGGAGGCTTAAGAGTAGCTTTTTATCTTTTATTGCGCCATTAACGAACGAACAGTCATGCGAAGCAGGGCGAGATAGCGCGATAGCGCAGATAAAAGCTTTGACAGGACAGCATTTGCAAAAGAAGCAGGAATAAAGAGCGACAGTGTCGGATGGATGAATATAGATGCTTCTTGATGGGGAAAGTGTGCTTGAAGTATCCTGCCATACTGGGGAGATATGTTAAATAGCACGGAAAGGATACCAAATAGCACGTCAATCTTGAAAGCTATAAGTACCTGTGATACATTAATAAAAATAGAAATGAGGAATTAATTTGATGAAAAAAATAGAGATTGCGGTATGTGATGATGAGCAGATATATATAGATAGAATAGTCAAATATATTGAGGTTTATTCTGAAGAATATGAGATAGATATTAATATAAAAACATATAATGCAGGTCGTGAATTGCTGGATGATGTAGAGAAAGATATATCAAAATTTGATATTATATTTCTTGATGTCGAAATGCCGGATATAGATGGTGTAGATACAGCCAGAGGTATCCGTAAGATTTCAGATGATGTAATAATATGCTTTATAACAAGCTTTGAGAGATATGCGATTGCAGCATATGGAGTTGAAGCTTTGGCTTATGTAGTAAAACCAGTTGTATATGCTGAGTTAAAGAGAGTGCTTTCAAGAGCAGTTGTTATGGTTCAGTATGCATTTGACCATAAAGAGGCAGAGGAACGTTATATAGAAGTGCCAGTTGCTAAAGATACAAGAATAGTTGATATACGCACTATACAATATATAGAAAAACGAAGAAACCAGTGTGTGTTGCATTGCGTTGATGGAGAAATATCATGTTATGATACTTTAAAAAAGATATATGCAAAACTGGATAATAATATATTTATATATGTTCATCAGGGATATATTGTTAATTTTGATACAATAAAAGAAGTTAAAGAAAATGTAGTGTGTCTTGGTGATGGCATAGAAGTACCATTAAGCAGAAGTCACTATAAAATTGTAAAAAATAGACATATGAGTAAAATAAGAAGATTGTTGGAGGAAAGAAAATTAGAATAAAATTTTTATGGCAAAATAGGAGGTTATTGAGACACTATCTATAATTAGGGATGAGAATATCAATTGTAAATAATGCATCATTATACTCAATGTTTATTGTTCCACCACATTTTTCAACGGAATTGGTAACGCTGATAATACCAAGCCCATGTAAATGGTTTGATATAGAAGAAGGTTTGCTTGAAATAAAGCGATCTTCTCTTTTTTTGATTTTTTCGTGGTGATTATTTACACAATGTATAGAAAGATAAGTTCCAGCCTGAGTTATGGAAAGGTTAATATATCCGTTATCAATTTTGGAGGCAGCAGTTATAGCGTTGTCAAGGATATTGCCGAGTACTGTTATCAATGTAAAATCATTTATATATAAATCTGTAAAATCAAGCACAGTGTTAAATGTTACATCTGCTTCATCACATATCAGTTTTTTAGAGTTAAGGAGTGAAGACATGGTTGATGATGAAGAAGAAAAAATCTGTGTTTGACTGAGTTCATCACATATCTTAGATATATAATCATGAATTTGTTCATTTTTACATTCAGTAGAAAGATTGTCGATTATTAGGAGATGGTTCTTCATGTCGTGTCTTAATGTGTGAAGTTGTTGCAACTTATTATCAATCTGAGTTGTATATTCAGCCTCCATAGCAGTTTTTTCAATTTGGATTTTATTCAGAGCATTTTCTTCAAGCGTAAAGGTGATTTTGCTGTATGTAGTCAGACTGAAAGTTATTATAAATGCAATTAATATGAAAAACATAGGAAGAAGCTGTTCTGAATTAAGAACAGAAGGTTCAGTTACAACAGGTGATATTGACAGAGTAATAATTGTAGCTATAGATATGAAATAATATAAAAATATATATGGCTTTGCAGTGCTTAATGATTTAATTTTTTTTGTATTAAAATACAAACAGGCAATAATATAAGAGATTATTATACTAGAAATAGTATTATAGTTTGTATATAGAGAATTATTATATAATTGCTGGAAATCTTTAAATATAATCATGCGGATACCAAGTATTGCAATAGCAGATATATAGCTATATACATAATATTGTGCAAGTACATATAATCGTTTAGGTATTTTCTGGTCGCAACATATAAGAACTTGTGAGCAGGTTAAAATATCAATTATGTATGCAAAAGAATAAAGATTAAAAATATCATAAAATACTCTTGCTAATATAAAAAAAGGGCGAAAAATATTTTGAAGTGAATTATTTTTCGTATTAAATGTAACGAATAAATCTACAAGTAAAAATCCAAAAAAATCTCCTACTATATGAAAAAATATTGAATAAAAATCCATTTAAAATCCCCTTATAAAATCTGAATATTATTATACTGGATTTGAAAAATATGTCAATTATTACCGAATAGCACGGATTGGATACCAAATAGCACATAGCTATTGTATTTATTATATTCAAATGTTATGTTTGATACAGGAAGGAGATGCGAGTTAATTAAACTTGATGGTGGTAGTTTTTGGGATGATTTGGCTTGTGGATTTGGGGAAGCCTTTGGATTAGAAAATGTTACAGCAAGTGAAATTGTTCAAGCTGCTGGAAGAACGTTAGGCGATTTTTATAATAGTATCTATCGTTTTTTTTAGTTTGATATTATAAATTAATAATTATGCATAATATTTGTCTGTTGTGTTTTAATAATATAACAGACAAATATTTTTGGAGTATAGAATGAATAAAAAACGTGATTTATTGGCAGTTATAATACTGCTTTTAGGAAAATATGTTATTCCATATATGATTGCATTTTCTTTGAAATACATATTAAGGAAAGATATTAGCAGTTTTCAAGGTCAGATATTAGATTTTGCTATTGTTATAATTACATTTGGAGTTATAGTAATATTATATAAAGATAGAATTATATGTAATATATGCGATATTTTTTCAAAGAGTTTTTTTAGCAATATATGGATATTATTATCAAGTACTTTAATTGTACTTCTTGCTAATATAACAATTTCCAGCTTGCTTATTAACTGGGGAATATCAAGTCATAATCAGGAAATTCTTGTTACAGAGTTACATAATAATTATATAATTCAATTTTTGTCAGTGGTAATTTTAGCACCAGTTGTTGAAGAGGCAATTTGCAGAGGTGTAGTATTCAGGATTATTAGTAAAAAAAGTATAATATTGGGGTTTATTATATCTTCAGTTATATATGCTTTACTTCATATAGATTTTCAGCTTATAAGTGATGGAATATCTGTTCTTCCGCTGATTTTACCATACTTTATATTAGGAGTTGGCTTTGCGAGTGTTTATTATAGGACTAAAAATATATGCTATTCAGTTTTAATGCATATGATGATAAATTTATTGTTTTTGCTTATGGAATTTTATTAAAGCAGGACAAAAATCAAAAGAAAAGAGAATTTGAAGTATGAAGTTATGCAACATAAAACAAAGAGATATTAAACCAGTCTACAATTACATAATCGTGATAGTATATTTTGCATTAACAATTTTTTTCGAGACTAATTATTCTAATATAGTATTAGCAAAAATATACTATAATATGTTGTTCTGGGATAAATATTTTGATTTTATATTTTATGGTAGTTTTATGCTGGTGTTTATAATTGTGTACCGGAAATACATTTTAGATTGCATAAAATGCTTAAATAAAGATTATTTTAAATATGTTGCCTATGCAGTAGTATTTATTATTGTAACAATGGTAATATTTGCAATAGCTTTGTCGGGGATGGGAGTAGGACAAAGTGATAATCAGGATGCAATTAATCAAAATATATCTCATAATACGTTGATAACATATATAGTTGTAGTGTTTGCAGGTCCATTTGTTGAAGAATTGATATTTAGAAAGAACATATATACATTTATACGAAATATGGCAGGTGTTAAATGTGCGTTGGTATTTTCAGCATTAATATTTGCTCTTTACCACTGTGATATAGTGATTTTTTTGAATATGGAATTCAGTCAGATATTAGCAGTAATACCTTTATTTTTTATGGGGCTTGGACTGGCATATACGCAGGAAAAGACGACAGATATAGTGTGTCCTGTGTTAGTTCATATGATAATAAATGTTATTTCGTTAAGTTAAGAATAATTTAAAGTATAGAGTCAGTAAAAAAATATTGTGAACATTGTTTTAGTTGCGTAATATTACCTATTTCTGTCAAAAAAGTCCAATTTGTGTAATGTATATTGCAATTAGATGCTTAAGTAGATACTATGATAATAAAATATGGCAGGATATTACCGCATCTGCATTGTATAATATAAAATATTATGACGACTTGTCAGACGTATATCTGAAGTATATGGAATTAGATGATACACAGATTAAAAGTAATAAGGATGTATATGAAAGTGAAAAAACTAAAATATATACATTATATGGCAAGCTTAATGATATTGAAGGCGAATATGAAGGCAGAGGTTTTATAAGAATTCATCAGAGTTATATTGTAAATATCGGACATATTAAAAACATTAAAAGATATAGTGTATTGATGAGTGATGGTTCTGAGTTAGGTATTCCAAAGAACAGATATTAAGGAAGTTGAGAAAAAAGTTACAGAGTACAAGGGAGAAATGTGGTGATATTATATTTAGAAAGTCTGTTATTTATTGTTCTTGAAGTAATGTGCTGTATATTTTTTATAAATGTATTTGCATATAAACGATACGATAATAATTACATTAACTGCATTATTGTACTTGGCGAAGTTGTATATACATATATTGTTGCGCTGTTTCTTGAAAATAATTTTGCGTGGAGGTAGTTTGTTTTTATCGTGGGAACAGCGTTTTTAATGTGCATTTATTATAAGCTACATATTATATCGGGGCTTGTTTTGGTGGGATTATATCAGTGTCTGCTGCTTGCCACCGATTATTTTGTTATGTTTATTATGATGGTGCTTTTTAATAATGCTTATCTTGTAAGTATTGAGCAGAATGTTGTCGGGCAGTTTCTTGTTGTCATAGCAAGAATAGTCCCTTTTTATGTTTATTATTGTGTTGCAGAAATGGCTTGAAAAAAAGAACGGAATAATAAAAGAGCTTAATGATATTGAGCTGCTGAAGTTTATAATCGAGGAATATCGGACTATTATATCTGTAAAGAACACATTTGATGGCAGAGAGTTTTATTTTTCTATAATGATACTTAATTAGTGGGAGAGATATTAATTGCGGCGGTTAAGTGTGCTTGGATTGTAGTTATTGTTCAGGGAAAGTCTCTAAAATGCTGTGCATGGCTCTGGACAATAGCATATTATACTTGAAATTATTATACTTTTAAGTATAATAAGTGCATAGATGTGAGAAGTGAATTTTGCAAATCTCATTATTTAATCAACAAAGGTTAAGATTGCTATTAATAATATTGTTATAAGTGTAAAAATATTTGCTTTAATGACAAGTAACATAAATAGTAACATATATTAATACGTGTAGAAATGGGAGCAGATATGGCAGAATTTATAGACAGACAGGAAGAAATGCAGACTTTGGATAACGAATATGCAAGAAAAGGCAGTTCCTTTGTTGTATTGTATGGTCGTAGAAGAGTTGGCAAGACAACACTTATATCAGAATTTATAAAAAATAAAAACGCTTTATTTTTTCTTGCAACAGAGGAGGCTGAGTCACAGAACAGAAGAATGTTTAAGGAAAAAGTGGCTGAATTCACTGGTAATACGCTGTTAAAAAATGCAGAAGTAGATAACTGGGATGAGATATTTAAAGTACTTGTTGGTAAGACATATCAATCAAAGCTTATAATCGTTATAGATGAATTTCAGTATATTGGCAGGAGTAATGCCGCATTTCCATCGATATTCCAGAGAATATGGGAAGAAATTCTTAAAAATGCTAATGCTATGGTGATTATATGTGGTTCACTTATATCTATGATGGAGTCACAGGTTCTGGCATATAATAGTCCGTTGTATGGAAGACGAACCGCGCAGATTAAGTTAAAGCAGATACCTTTTAAGTATTATAAAGAACTCTTTAGTAACAGGTCTGATAATGAACTTATAGAAAGATATGCGGTCACAGGTGGGTCCCTAAGTATATAGAATTATTTACAGATGAGTCTGACATATATAATGCAATATATAATAACATATTATCGAAGTCGGGATATCTGTATGATGAACCGAATTTCCTGTTAAGGCAGGAGGTAATGGAGGTTGGAAGTTACTTTTCTATAATCAGGGCTATTGCGGCGGGTAATTCAAAGCTTTCAGATATTGCAAAGGTTCTGGAAATAAAAGCGACAAGTCTAACAAAGTATCTTGGAACACTTATAGATCTTGATATTCTTGAAAGAGAAGTTCCAGTTACTGAGGATAATCCGGAAAAAAGCAAAAAGGGTTTGTATAAGATAAAGGATAATTATATAAGATTCTGGTTTGCTTTCGTGTATCCAAATATAAGTTTTATAGAAGCAGGCAATTCATCTATTGTTTTAGAAAAGATAAAGAATAACTTTATAGATAATCACGTTTCATATGTATATGAGGATGTGTGCATGGAAAAAATGTGGCAGTTAAATGCTGATAAAGTATGGCCTTTTTATTTTTCTAAGGTTGGAAGATACTGGAATTCTAAAACAGAGATAGATATATGTGCACTTGACCCGGAAGGAAAAAACATGATAGTAGGTGAGTGTAAGTACTGGAAAGATAAGATGGGTGTTAATGTTCTTAAAGCGTTAGAAAATAAAGCGGTGGATATTGACTGGAATAAAAATAACCGCAAAGTATGGTATGTGTTATGTAGTGCAAATGGGTATTCTGATGAGCTTATAAAGTTATCAGAGGAGAGAGTTGACGTTGTGCTGATGTAGAAAGCACTACAGCTTGTTTATGGAATTTCAATAATATATAGATGTTATGTTTATGGTTTCTTATTTTGCCAAGGAACGTTATATCACCAAAATCGTATTATTTGGTTTGCGTAAAAGCGTGTAGTAAAGTGTGTAGCAGATATTGGAAGGATATACCAGATATCAGATATTTTGAATAATAATCCATGTGTTTGTAATTAAGCAAATACATGGATTTTTTTATATTGGATTTTGAAGTATCTATCTTTCGGGATATAGATGATTAAGGTTGATGAAATTATGAAAACTGGATATAATTATATTGTAAGGAAAGTAAGGAATGTATTACTTGGGAATGGAGGTTTATATATGGAATTAGCAAAAGTAACATCAAAAGGTCAGGTTACTATACCTATTGAAATTAGAAAGAAACTTGGAATTAAGAATGGTGATAAGATATTGTTTGTAGAGGAGTCTGGAAGAATATATATGATGAATTCTTCGATGGATGCACTTCTGGAAGCACAGAAAGCATTTGCAGGAGAGGCAGAAAGGCTTGGACTTAAAGATGATGATGATGTGATGGCAATGATAAAGGAAATCAGGGAAGAAAGCGTGGTGAAGTAGATTGGAAATGCCAATGCAAATACACATTGAAACCAATAAAGTTTTATGGTAAGATTAAAACGATATTATTAAAGAAATAACAAAATGGTGTAAGACCACATAAACAGGAGGTTTTAAGATACAATGGAAGCATACAAGCAAGAATTTATAGATTTCATGGTAGAAAGTGATGTATTAAAGTTTGGAGATTTTACATTAAAGAGTGGAAGAAAATCACCATTTTTTATGAATGCAGGTGCATATGTAACAGGTACACAGCTTATGCGTCTTGGTGAGTATTATGCTAAGGCTATACACGAAACATATGGTGATGATTTTGATGTGCTTTTTGGACCAGCATATAAGGGAATTCCAATCAGTGTAGTTACAGCTGTTGCTTATGCTAAGTTATATGGCAAAGAAGTGCGTTACTGTTCAGACCGCAAGGAAGAAAAAGATCATGGTGCAGATAAGGGCGGATTCCTCGGAAGCAAGTTAAAGGATGGCGACAGAGTTATCATGATAGAAGATGTTACTACATCTGGTAAGTCTATGGAAGAAACAGTTCCTAAGGTAAGAGGAGCAGCAGATGTTACTATCGTGGGTCTTATGGTATCTCTTAACCGTATGGAAGTAGGTCTGGGCGGAAAGATGAGCGCACTTGATGAGATAAAGGAAAGATATGGGTTCCCAACAAGTGCTATTGTTACAATGGAGGATGTTGTTGAACACCTTTATAATAAGGAATGCGAAGGCAAGGTTGTTATAGATGATACATTAAAGGCTGCAATAGATGCTTATTATGAGCAGTATGGTGTGCGAAGCTAATAGCCGTAAAATAGTTTGATACAGTCGTCTTATAATAAACTTAATTAAATGAAGAAATGGAGATTAGTATGGAAGAAAAGTTATATAAAAAGATGAAGTCCGTAGGTGTATCCAATCTTGTGTTTGGTATTGTGACTATAGCATTTGGAATAGGTGCAGGTGTTATGATGATTGTTAATGGTGCAAGACTTCTTGCACATAAGTCAGATGTACTTTTTTAAATATTAGGATTAACTGCCTGGTATGGCATATATATACATAAAGATGTAAAAGCTTGTGAGTTCTTTGTGATGTTGATATATGCTGTACCGGGCATATTGCGTTGTTAAGGTATATGCATATAAAGGTATAAGAGATAAAATATAGGTAGTAGAATTATGCAAATGAAATAAAAAACTATACAAACAAAATAAAAATAATTATATGAATAAAAATAATTATGTAAACAAAATAAATAGAGTAAAAAGATGGACATAATAGAAGTATGAAAAAAGAATTCAATCATAAAGCAGTAATTAAGCTTTTGTTTATTATATATATGTGTGTTCTTGTGTATGTTGTGTTTTTTGCAGAGGCTATGGGAAGAACACCACAGGATGGTTATGTGTATAACCTTACACCTTTAAAGGAAATCAAGCGTTTTATGAAGTATATATGGGATAATGATGCCTTAGGAAGTGCGGCCAGACTTAACATATTTGGAAATATTATTGCATTTATGCCATTTGGAATATATCTGCCATATACATCGGAATCAAAGCTTGGATTCATATCGACGTTTTTATATACATTCAGTTTGTCATTGACAATAGAGCTTGTTCAGCTTATAACGAAGGTTGGAAGCTGTGATGTGGATGATATAATACTTAATACTCTTGGCGGAGTTATTGGATATATATTGTGGTATATATACACAAAGTTAAGAAAAAAGTGAAATATCTTTCATTAATATTGTGCAGTTATTTTAGAGACAATATGCAAAGAAATCAAATATATTATATAAGGTTGGAGATTGGAATGAAATTATTTAACAAGTACAAATTCTCGGATAAAAGGCAGTCACTTGGTGGAATAATATCTACTATAATGGGACTGCTGGCATTGGCATCTTTGATATATGGTGTATATATTTCATTTAAGGCAGAAGGATATGCTGGACTTAAAGTAGGAAGTCTTGGACTTTTAAGCCTTCTTATATCGGTTATAGGAACTTTTATAGGACTTTTAAGCTTCAAAGAGGATGATAAGTTCTATACATTATCAAAGGTTGGTTCAATGTTATGCGGAATACTTGCAGTATTTATGGTAGCAGTATTTCTTATGGGACTATAGACAAAATTCCTTTTGCCCCACAACAGCATATGATGTAAGTGTTAAAGTATAAAAAAGTAAATAAAATAAAGAATAGTATGGAGATAAATATGTTTGATGATAATGTAGCAGAGCGTTACGCGCTTGCAATTGAAAGAATAAGCCAGATTAATAATGATTGTGAAATAAAGAATAAAAGCCATGCGGATTACTTTAATAAAGTATCTGCATTTATCATGCTTATGGATAGGTTAAAAACAGATGTAGAAAACAAAGCTTTTGATGATATGTCATTGGAGGAGCTTGATGAATATAATAACAGTCTTTATGCAGATGTAGCCGGTGAGGCATATGATAAAAGCTATGCGAATCCACGCGTGTGTGCAAAGGCATTTGGTGAGGACACAGGAAAGCTTATGGCAATGGTATATATGGAGCTTCGTGGACTTATCGTGTATATGTATGAGAAGAGGCTTGCGGATGCTGTGGCAGTTATGGAGCTGTTCATAGAAATATACTGCATATTTGTTGATACACAGGCAGAAGAGTCCGTAAGAAAAGAAAAAAGAATGGATATAGTAACAGATGAGCAGTATCGCCAGTTAGGAGAAGCTGTTTACTGGTATGTAAGCGATTATAGTGATGATTTTATTGAGTACAGGATAAGGGAGCTGCTAGATCCATCGCTTGATTTTGCAACCAGAATTATTATGGAAAGTGACTTAAGCGATGTAAGATATCTTTATAAGTATGGCGAATACGTGACAGAAAATGAGATAAAGATGGCAAAGCATCTTAATACATTAAGCGAAGAAGCTATAAACGATATGGCAAAGACATTTACAGAAGGATACCGTATTGGTTTCGTACTGGGAAACAAGCCGCTTGATAAAAAGAAAACAGTTAATATAAGATATTGTCTTGGTTTTGAAAGACTTGTAAAAGCAGAGATAGAACAGTTTGAAAAAATGGGGCTTAAGCCTACAATATACAGAGCTGCTGTAAATACCATCAATAAAAGAATGCATATAAAGATAGGATATTATGGTGCAAGTCCTAATAAACAGATGGATTTTGACCATAGATTCGATAATGCACTATATCTTGATGGCGATTTTGTTGAAAGAAAGTTAGGGGCACTTAAGAGTGCTTATGAAAAGCATAGTGAGCTTGCTGATGTTCACGGAGGACCTGCTGTTATGGAGGTGTTTGGTGAAACACCTTTCGAGCCGGAGGACACGATTGAGTGCTGTCATCTTGATGATAAACAACAAAAGCTTCTTGTTAAGTATAATAATGAATCCGGAAGTATAGTTAACAGTTATATCAAAGGAGAAGAAAGAAGCTTTACTATAATAGCTTATCCATCACCACAGATAGGAGATAAGTTCCCTGAAATATTCAATGAAATAGTTAAGATAAATACTCTTGATTATGAAAAATATAAAGCTATACAGCAGAATATCATAGATGTTCTTGATACAGCAGAATATGTTGAAGTTCATGGAAAAGACAACAACAAGACAGATATCAGAGTATCTGTTATGAAGATTAATAATCCTGATAAGGAAACTGTTTTTGAAAACTGTCTTGCAGATGTTAATATTCCGCTGGGAGAAGTGTTTACATCACCAGTGCTTAAAGGAACAGATGGTGTACTTAATGTAAGCAGTGTTTACCTTAATGATATTAAGTTTAATAACCTTTCGGTATATTTCAAGGATGGTTTTGTGACGGATTATAGCTGTGATAACTTTGAGGATGGGGTGAAGGGCAAAGCATTGTTTAAAGAAAACGTACTGTATAACCACGACACTCTCCCTATCGGTGAATTTGCTATAGGAACTAACACAACAGCTTATGTTATGGCTAATAAATATGACATAGTATATCTTCTTCCTATACTTATAGTTGAGAAGATGGGACCTCACTTTGCGATAGGTGACACATGTTATTCAAGGTCTGAGGATGTGGCAGTGTATAATCCTGACGGTAAAGAGATAATATCAAGGGATAATGAGGTTTCACTTCTTAGAAAGACAGAGCCTGAGAAAGCATATTTTAACTGTCATACAGATATTACGATACCATATGATGAGATAGGCGATATAACAGCTGTTGGATATGATGGTAAAAAGACGGTTATTATAAAGGATGGACGGTTTGTACTTGATGGAACAAAGGAGTTAAATGAACCTTTTATTTCTTAAATACGTCGTTTATCTTGACGATATATGTAAAACAAAGTAGAATATTATAAGTATTGTATTTATTTATCTGCATAATTGTACGATTTATATGAGAATTGTAAGACAATGGGTTATGATTCTTTATTATAGATAAGATGATTTGCCGGATATTATGGATGCATTACATGATAATATATTATTTTATGTGATAGTTATTTTTCTATCAGAATGGGAGGAAGTTAAACATGGCTTTAGTAGGAATAGTTATGGGTAGCGATTCTGATATGCCTGTTATGGCTAAGGCAGCAGACATATTAGATAAGTTAGGTGTATCTTATGAGATGACAATTATCTCAGCACACAGGGAACCAGATGTATTCTTCGAATATGCTAAAACAGCAGAAGAAAAAGGCTTCAAGGTAATCATAGCAGGTGCAGGAATGGCAGCGCATTTGCCAGGAATGTGTGCAGCTATATTCCCTATGCCAGTCATAGGAATTCCTATGCATACAACTTCTCTTGGAGGTAGAGATTCATTATATTCAATAGTTCAGATGCCAACAGGTATTCCGGTTGCGACAGTAGCTATTAATGGTGGTGCTAATGCAGGAATACTTGCAGCAAAGATTCTTGCAACATCAGATGAGAAACTTCTTGAAAGACTTAAGAATTACACGAAAGAACTAAAGGAAAGTGTACAGGCTAAGGATGCAAGACTTCAGGAAGTTGGTTACAAAAACTACTAATAAATAAAACTAAAACAACTAAAGAATGTTAAGAACGGAGGACAATAATGGATTACAAGAACGCTGGTGTTGATATTGAAGCAGGTTATAAGTCAGTTGAGTTAATGAAAGAAGCGGTAAAGTCTACATTCAGACCGGAAGTATTAGGCGGAATCGGTGGATTCTCAGGTGCATTTTCACTTGAAAAGATTAAGCAGATGGAAGACCCTGTACTTCTTTCAGGAACAGATGGATGCGGAACTAAGGTTAAGTTAGCATTCATTATGGATAAGCATGATACTATCGGTATTGATGCAGTTGCTATGTGTGTTAATGATGTTGTATGCGCAGGTGGAGAACCTCTTTTCTTCCTTGACTACATTGCGTGTGGCAAGAATTATCCAGAAAAGATAGCTACAATTGTTGGTGGTGTTGCAGAAGGCTGCCGTCAGTCAGAATGTGCACTTATCGGTGGTGAAACAGCAGAACATCCAGGTCTTATGCCAGTTGATGAGTATGATGTTGCTGGATTTGCAGTAGGTGTAGTTGACAGGAAAGACCTTATAACAGGTCAGGATATAAAGCCAGGTGATACACTTATAGGTATAGCATCAAGTGGTGTTCATTCTAATGGTTTCTCACTTGTAAGAAGTGTATTTACAATCACAGAGGAATCACTTAATACATATTATGATTCACTTGGAAAAACACTTGGAGAAGCGTTGATTGCTCCAACTAAGATATACGTTAAGACTATGAAGTCTATAAAGAATGCTGGTGTACGCGTTAAGGGCTGCAGCCATATCACAGGTGGTGGTTTCTATGAAAATATTCCTAGAATGCTTCCAGATGGTGTAAGAGCAGTTGTTAAGAAGGACAGCTACGAAGTACCAGCTATCTTTAAGATGTTACAGACAGATGGTGAGATTGAAGAACATATGATGTATAACACATTTAATATGGGTATTGGACTTGTACTTGCTGTTGATCCTAAGGATGTTGATACAACTATGGAAGCTATTAAGGCAGCAGGCGAGACACCTTATGTAATAGGCAGTGTTGAAGCAGGTGAGAAGGGAGTTACTTTATGCTAAGAGTAGCTGTTATGGTATCCGGAGGCGGTACTAACCTTCAGGCTATTATTGATGGTGTAAAGGATGGCACTATTACTAATACAGAAATAGCTGCTGTTATAAGCAACAATGCTGGTGCGTATGCACTTACAAGAGCTAAAGATAACGGAATAGCTGCTTATTGCGTATCACCTAAGGATTATGCGACAAGAGATGAATTTAATAAGGCACTTTTAGATAAAGTCAACTCACTTAATGTAGATCTTGTAGTGCTTGCAGGATTCCTTGTTAAAATTCCAGAGGAAATGGTTCATCAGTACAGCCATAGAATTATTAATATTCATCCATCACTTATTCCATCTTTCTGCGGAGTTGGCTTCTATGGCCTTCATGTCCATGAGGCAGCTTTGGCAAAAGGCGTAAAGGTGACAGGTGCAACTGTTCATTATGTGGATGAGGGCATGGATACAGGAGAGATTATATTCCAGAAGGCTGTTGATGTTCTTGATGGTGATACACCGGAAACTCTTCAGAAAAGAGTTATGGAACAGGCAGAATGGAAGCTGCTCCCTGCGGCTATCAATAAGATTGCTAATGAGCATGATAACTAATACAGTTCTTATATATATATTAAAGATGTCAGTATTAGTATTGATAATACTGGAAATTAAGTATAACGAGTACGAAAACTGGAGGAATAAAAGATGAAGGTTTTAGTTGTAGGAAGTGGTGGACGTGAGCATGCAATATGTTGGAAGATAAGCCAGAGTCCTAAGGTTGATAAGATATATTGCGCACCTGGTAATGCAGGTATTGCAGAGGTTGCAGAGTGTGTAGATATAAAGGCTATGGAGTTTGATAAGCTTGTTGCATTTGCTAAGGATAACGCCATAGATTTAACAGTTGTTGGCATGGATGATCCACTTGTGGGTGGTATAGTTGATGTGTTTGAAAAAGAAGGTTTAAGAGTATTCGGACCAAGAAAGAACGCTGCTATACTTGAAGGTTCTAAGGCATTTTCAAAGGATCTTATGAAAAAGTATAACATTCCTACTGCTGCATACGAGACATTTACATCTGCTGCTGATGCAAAGGAGTATCTTGAAACAGCAAAATATCCTATCGTGCTTAAGGCAGATGGACTTGCACTTGGTAAAGGTGTTCTTATATGCGAGAATAAGGATGTGGCACTTGCTGGCGTGGATGAGCTTATGCTTGATAAGAAGTTTGGCTCAGCAGGTAATACTATTGTTATTGAAGAGTTCATGACAGGACGTGAAGTTTCCGTACTTTCTTTCGTGGATGGCAACACTATAAAGATTATGTCATCAGCACAGGATCATAAGAGAGCTAAGGATGGTGACCAGGGACTTAACACAGGTGGTATGGGTAACTTCTCACCTTCACCATTCTATACTAAGGAAGTTGATGATTTTTGTAAGAAGTATATATATCAGGCAACAGTAGATGCCATGAAAGCAGAAGGAAGACCTTTTAAGGGAGTAATATTCTTTGGTCTTATGTTAACTCCTGATGGACCTAAGGTACTTGAATACAATGCAAGATTTGGTGATCCAGAGGCACAGGTTGTGCTTCCAAGAATGGAGAATGATATTATAGATGTATTTGAGGCATGTATAGATGGTACACTTGATAAAGTGGATCTTAAGTTTGCTGACAATGCATGTGTATGTGTTGTGCTTGCATCTGATGGATATCCTCTTGAATACAAGAAGGGCTTTGAGATAAAAGGCATGGAAAACTTCAGGAATAAAGATTCATATTTCTTATTCCATGCAGGTACTAAGTTTAACGAGGATGGCAAAGTTGTAACTAACGGAGGCCGTGTACTCGGAGTTACAGCACTTGGAGCTGATTTAAAGGAAGCACGTGCTAACGCATATAAGGCTACAGAATGGGTAGATTTTGCTAACAAGTATATGCGCCATGATATAGGCAGATCTATTGATGAAGCGTAGTCTGGCTGACATCGTAATAATAGTTAAATGGAGGTAACAACCGTATGAAGATTACATCTGTAAAGGGTACAAATGATTATCTTCCTAATGAAGTTGAGATAAGAGATTATCTTCAGAATGAAATATTAAAAGTATATGTTGCTAATGGCTTTGAACATATAACGACACCAGTTATAGAGGATATAGAGAATCTTGATAAGAGTGATGGTGGAGAGAATCTTAATCTTATTTTTAAGATTATGAAAAGAGGAGATAAGCTCGACAAGGCACTTGCAAGTGGAGTAACATCAAAAAATGAGAATATTCTTGCAGATATGGGTTTAAGATATGATCTTACACTTCCACTGAGCAGATATTTTGCTAATAATAAAGATAAACTTACACTGCCTATGAAGTGTATACAGATGGACAGAGTATATAGAGCTGAAAGACCACAGAAGGGAAGACTTCGTGAGTTTGTACAGTGCGATATTGATATTATCGGTTCTGATTCAAGGGATTCAGAGGTTGAACTTATACTTACTACAACAAGAGCACTTAAGGCTATTGGCATGAAGAACTTTAAGGTTAAGGTTAATGACAGAAGACTGCTTCGTGCCTTCCTTATGGATTGTGGATTTGAAGAAGAACAGCTCGACAGTGTGTGCATAACATTTGATAAGATGGATAAGATTGGCCTTGATGGCATAAAAAAGGAACTTGAAGAAAAAGAGTTTGCTGATGAAGCTATAGCTAAGTTTACAGATTTCTTATCAGGAGTGGATAATCCACAGCAGATAACATTAGAGTCTGTTAAGTCTATTCTTGCTGATAAAGCACCTGCGGAAAGTCTTGAATACATTATAAACACAGTTAATGCATTATGTAATGGTGAGTTTGATGTTGTATTTGATCTTTCTTTAGTAAGGGGACAGGGATATTACACTGGTACTGTATTTGAGGTAGAGAGTATTGATTTTAAGGGAGCCATAGCTGGTGGTGGAAGATATGATAACCTCATAGGCAAGTTCTTAGGACAGCAGGTAAGTGCAGTAGGTTTTTCTATAGGTTTTGAGCGTATATTCTCAATTCTTATGGAACATGGTGTAGATCTTGTAGACAAGGGAAACAAGATAGCTGTTATGTATGATGATGGAGATCTTACTAATGCTTATATGATAGCTGAAAAGTACAGAGCAGAAGGAAAGATATGTTCATTATACGTAAAGCCTAAAAAGATGGGTAAGTTCTTATCAAAGCTTCAGGAAAGAGGCTATGCTGGATTTATCAATGTAAGCAATGGCGACGAGATATCTGATTTTGAATAATAATACGATAAAAAGCGTATGTATTGCCGGTATAAAAGCCGGCTGATACATACGTTTTTTATCGTTAATACGCAGCTGCCTTGTCGAGGGCATTCTGTATGGCACCAAGAAGCAGGCTTGCGGTATATTTGTTGGATGAATCATAAGTGATGTTGGCAGTTGTACCACGTTGAATCACAGCGTTTTTAATCTCATCAAAGGATGGTGCAAGCATAGGATACATTGTCTGGACCGAATCTGATATATTAACAAGTTCAATGCTGTTAATATTGTCGGAATCAACAGTTACCTGGATGTCAACAGGATTTCCGTTAAGCATAAGAGAGGATGTATATACGCCAGGAGAATATGTAACACTGGTGTTAATAGAATTATTTTGTCCAGCAGCGTTTGTGGGATGGCTTTCTGGTTCTTTGTCTGATAGTATATATATAGCTGCTATTATAATAAATGCTATAATTACGCATAATGCTAGTATTAGTTTCTTAAGCGGTATGACTAATATACGTGTAGAGCCACTCATCAGATAAATCCTCCTATACTGGATACTATTTATAAGAATATATGAGAGTGTGTGAAAATATAGAACGAAGATATAAAAAAGGAGATAATGCAGAATGTCATTACAGTACATATTTGGCGGTTCGGGTGCAGGAAAGTCAACATATTTATATAATTCCATAATAAAAGAGTCAATTAAGAATCCTTTGGAAAATTATATTATAGTAGTTCCTGAACAGTATACTATGGCAACACAGAAAAGGGTGGTGGAGCTGCATCCAAGAAAAGGCGTACTCAATATAGATGTTGTAAGTTTTGAAAGGCTTGCATATAAAGTATTTGAGGAAGTTGGGGCAGCAGATTATCCCATTCTTGACGATACTGGTAAGAATCTTATAGTAAGAAGAGTGCTTGAGCAGAATAAAAAGGCTTTAAGATTCTTTGGGAGCAACATATCCAATACAGGTTTTGTTTCGGAGCTTAAATCAGTTATATCAGAAATGCTTCAGTATGATATAAGTGTTGATAAGCTGCTTGATATTAATAAAAATGTGGATAATAACAGCCTGCTTGGGATGAAGCTGGATGATATATCGCTTATATATGGAGGCTTTAAGGAGTTTATAAAGAACAACTACATAACATCAGAAGAAATACTGGACCTTATGTGCAGAAAAGTAACAGAGTCATCGAAGATACGTGGAAGTGTTATAGCATTTGACGGTTTCACTGGTTTTACGCCAGTGCAGTACAGGCTTATGGCTATACTTCTTGATATGTGCAAAGAAGTGAAGGTTGCACTTACTATAGATATTTCCGAGCATGCCAACATAAACGAGGGGATAGAGAGCCTGTTTTACATGACAAAGGATACTGTTGCACATCTTAACAGAATATGTGATGAAGGGCATATTAATGTGGATAAAGTAACAGTTGGAGAAGATATAGTGTTAACAAGATTTGCAGCCTCTAAGGAGCTGGCATTTCTTGAAAAGAATATATTCAGGCCGGGTCTTAGATATTACAGTGGAAAAGTTAATGATATAGTCATGTATGCAGGTATCACACCTAAAGATGAGATACAGTATGTGTCAGGGGAAATATTAAAGCTTACAAGACTGCAGGATTTTAGATATAACGAAATAGCAGTAGTAACAGGAGATATATCAGTATATGGAAAGCTTGCTGCCAATATATTTGCTCAGAATGATATACCATATTTCCTTGACCAGAAGCTACATGTTACAGATAACTGTCTTGTAGAGATGATAACAGCTGTGCTTGATGTTATTGAAAAGAATTATACTTATGACAGTATGTTCAGATATTTAAGAACCGGGCTTACTGGATTATCAGATGAAAATATAGATATTCTTGATAACTATTGTCTTGCTGTAGGCATAAAGGGAAGAAAACAGTGGAGTACGCAGTGGTGTAGAAAGTTCAGAAGTAGTGGAATAACAACGGATTTAAATATGCTTAATGAATTAAGGCTTAAGGTTATGGAGCCTTTAACAGAGCTTGATAAAGAACTAAAGGAAGCAGATGGCAATGTAAGACTTATGACAACAGCACTGTATAAGTTTCTTGTAGGGCTGCATTGTGAGGAACAGATGTCTTTACTTGCAAAGAGCCATGGGGATGAGTACAGGCAGATATATAAAAAAATTATGGAGCTGTTTGATAAAATAGTACATCTGCTTGGAAGTGAAAAGGTATCTGTTAAAGAATATAACCGTATCATGGCATCTGGTTTTGATGAGATAAAGATAGGACTTATTCCTCCGACAAAAGACTGCGTGGTGATAGGTGATATTGAAAGGACAAGACTTGATAACATAAAAGCGATGTTCTTTATAGGTGTAAATGATGGATATGTTCCTAAAAAGAGTGACAGCAGAAGTGTGCTTTCAGAAACAGACAGACAAAAACTAAAGGAAATGGAGGTATCCTTGTCAATGTCTGTGAGGGAGAAAGCATTTGTCCAAAGATTCTATCTGTATCTTATCATGACAAAAACATCAGGAAGGCTATACATAACATATGCATATAACAGTATGGATATGAAAGCAATATTACCATCGTATATAGTAAGAATGTTAAAGAAAATGTTTCCTGGGATGAATGTGCTTTCTTATGATGACACAGCGAAGGAACATTCGTATATAAAGATTCCTAAGACAGAGCTTGAATGGACTGATGAGAATCTGGCAAAAATACTTGCAGATGGTGTGGCACTCAAACTCTATGGAAAAGAACTAACAGGAAGTGTAACATCGTTTGAACAGTTTGCATCATGTCAGTATGCTTATTTCTGCCGTTATGGACTAGACCTTTCGGAACGTGAGGAGTACAGGTTTGCAGTAAATGATTTCGGAACGATACTTCATGCAGTTATAGAAGATGTATCAAAGAATATTAAAAGAAACAAAAAATCTTTTGTACTGCTGTCAGATGAAGAAAGAAGAAGCCTGGTATCGGAAAGTATACATGCAGTTGCAGATAATTATGGCAATACGATACTTAAAAGCACAAGCCGAAACGAATATCTTATAAAACGCATGGAGGATCTTGCAGATAAAACATTGTGGGCTATAGGAAAACAGCTTGCGGATGGTCTTTTTACACCTGACACATTTGAAAAAGGTTTTCTTACAAAGATAGAGAACCTGCCACATGATGTCAGCTTTTTTATGCAGGGTAAAATAGACAGAATAGATATATGCGAGGATGATGAAAATGTATATGTCAAGGTTGTTGATTATAAGACAGGACACGCTGATTTTGATCTGTTCAAAACATATTATGGTCTTAAAATACAGCTTTTTACATACATGAGAGAAGCTATTGCATACGAAAAAAAGAAACATGAAGGTAAGAATGTGATTCCTGCAGGACTGTTGTACTATAACATAGATAATCCTATAGTGGAAACAAAGCAGACGGATGATTCAGCCATCGAGGAGCTTATAAGAAAGGAACTTCGCATGAAGGGGGTTGTTAACTCCAATAAGAATATTATAAGCAAGCTTGATTCTACAGAGGGGACGTCACTTAATATTCCTGTGACAGTAGGAAAATCAGGAAATATAGATGCGTCTAAAAGCAAGGTGCTTACAACAGAAGAGCTTTTGGCAGTTGGCAGATATGTTGATAAGGAGAATCTTGATAAAGCAACAAAAATACTGGATGGAAGTATACATATTAATCCATATGAGAAGGGAAATGAAAACAGCTGTGCATATTGTCCTTATAACAGCGTATGCGGATTTAGTGAGGATATGCCAGGTGTTAAATTCAGAAGACTTGAATATATGAGTCCTGATGATATATGGGCACAGATTAAAGGCAATGAAGAGAAACAAAAAGATGCAGGTAAAGATGAAGTGGGAAAAGAGGAGTAGTGTATGGCAAAGTCATGGACAGTGCAGCAGCTTGATGCTATGAATACTAAAGATAGAAATATTCTTGTATCAGCGGCAGCAGGTTCTGGTAAAACAGCCGTGTTAGTAGAAAGAATAGTAAAAAAGATAACAGGTGAAAACCAGACTGATATAGACAGACTCGTTGTTGTAACCTTTACAAGAGCAGCAGCGGCTGAGATGAAAGCAAGAATAAGAAACAGACTTGATGATATGCTTGATGAGGATGAGAATAATGCTAATCTTATAAAGCAGATTGCACTTGTTAATAATGCACAGATAACTACTATAGATAGTTTTTGCCTGTGGATATTAAAGAATCATTTTTCGGAAATTAATCTTGATCCTGGTTTCAGAGTGGCTGATAAAGGAGAAATAACACTTCTTGAAAATGATGTAATGGAAGATATGCTTGAGGACTATTACCAGAAGGGTGATGAACAGTTCATAAAACTTATAGATGCCTATGGTACTGGGAGAAATGATGCGAATATTGAGGAAATAATCAAAAAGATATATGCTCTGGCAAGAAGTAATCCATGGCCGGATGAGTGGTATGCACAGGTGCTTGATACATATACCAGCATAGATAACGGCAGTAACAAAGTACTTGCCAATCTATATGAAAGCATAGTGTATTCAATAAGTGACTATAAGAAAAAATATGAATATATGATAGAGGTGTGTAACAGGCCAGATGGACCGGTTTCATATCTTAGTGCTGTTAATTCAGACTATATGGCTATATGTGGTATTGTTAATTCGCAGGATATTAACGAGCTGGCAAAAAGAATATCAAACATCAGCTTTGAAAGACTAAGTACAAAAAAGATGCCGGATGCTTTGGACGAACTTAAGGAGTATGTAAAAGGACAGAGAGATAAATATAAGAAATATATAGCAGGTCTTACTAAGAATGTGTTTACAGCAGATATAGACAGTCTTATGGAAGATGTCCACGCTAATGCCATGGCAGTTGGAATGATGGTGCAGCTGTCAAAGGATTTTGCAGAGAGGATGCAGACAGAGAAAAAAGACAGAGGAATAGTTGAATTCAATGATATAGAACATTATGCACTTGATATTCTGGTAAGAAAGAATGGCATAGATAAGGAATATACCGGGGTGGCTGATGAACTTGCCAAATATTTTGATGAGATACTTATTGATGAGTACCAGGATTCTAACCAGCTTCAGGAAGAAATACTTACAGCAATATCAAGGGAAAGGCTTGATGATAAGCCTGATAATATGTATATGGTTGGTGATGTTAAACAGAGTATATATAAGTTCAGACTTGCGTGCCCTGAGCTTTTTATGAAAAAGTATTACAGCTATCAGACATATAAAAGTGATAATGCAGAAGATATAAAAGATGCCATAACAGATAAGCAAAAAGCCTGCAGGATAGAACTTCAAAAGAACTTCAGAAGCAGGAAAAATATACTTGATACAACTAACGATGTGTTCTACAGGGTTATGAACCGCAATTATTGTGGGATAGAATATGACAGCAGCCAGCAGTTAAACTGTGGGCTTGATTATCCGGAATGTAAGGATAAAAGAAACTTTGGATGGGAATCTGAAAAAAGTACAGACGTAGTGCTTATAGATACATCCGAGGATGATGAAAACAGCAGCATAGAAGCAGAGGCATTATACGCCGTGAAGCGCATAAAGGCTTTGATGACAGATGAGAATCCTTATTATGTGTATGATACAGACTTATCAGACTACAGAAGAATACAGTATGGTGATATAGCGATACTTACAAGGACACTTACAGGCTGGGCAGATACATTTGTTAATGTTCTTCTTGATAATGATATTCCTGCAATGGCAGAAACAGCACAACAGTATTTTAAAGTAAGAGAGATAAAGGTACTTATAAGTCTGCTTACATGTATAGATAATCCTATGCAGGATATACCTATGGCATCAGTGCTGCTGTCATATTTTGGAGGCTTTACAGAAGATGAGCTTGCAATGTTAAGAGTTTATGGTAAAAATGCTTCCAAAACGGATAAGCTTTTTATAAAACAGATTAAGGCGGTAAAAGAAAGTGGTGATGCAGCATTAAAGGAGCTTTCATACAAGTGTGGCAGTTTTCTTGATAAACTAGCCGCACTGCGTAAAAAATCAAGACTTATGACAATATATGATCTGTTGTGGGATATAGTATATAATACAGGATATTATGACTATGTCGGTACAATGCCTGCAGGAAAAAAGAGGCAGTCAAACATAGATGTACTTCTTGATAGGGCATCATCATTCGAAGGAACAAGTTATAGTGGATTGTTTAACTTTTTAAGATATATAGAAAGACTTCAGAAATATGATATAGAACTTACAGATTCACAGGGGTCCGGAGTTGGTAGTGATGCTGTCAGGGTTATGAGTATACATAAAAGTAAGGGTCTGGAGTTTCCTGTAGTTATTATGGCTGGTCTTAACAAGCAGATTAATAAGATGGATGCAAGAAACAGGCTTGTTATAGACCAGGAGCTTGGAATAGGAACTGATTATGTTAATCTTGATAAGCATACGAAAACTTCAACTATAATAAAGGGTGCCGTTGCAAGAAAAATCCTGCGTGATTCCATATCGGAAGAAGAACGTGTGTTATATGTTGCCATGACAAGAGCAAGGGAAAAGCTTATTATGATTGGCAGTGTGACAGGATCAGATAAGAAAATGTCAGCATGGCAGATGTTATCAGTTGAACTTGCGTCAAATGGGATATATTCATATGCCGAGTGTGAAAATATAGATAAGTATTCAGATATGGTTATGCCAGTTGCACTTATGGACAAAGCTTTAAACAGTGGAATTTTTAATGTCTGTATAATAACCTCAGATGAAGACGTGGTATGTGATACAGCTGCGGATAATGACCAGGTAAGTGATACAGACAATGTGCAGCCATGTGTCACAGACAATACACGATTGGATGAAGGTGTGCCATATATTAAGGAGAAGGCTTCTGACATGCATATATCAGAGCTGCCTGAATATATAAAGGATTCGGATGCAGATAGAAAGGTCAAGGTTACTGTATCAGAGTTAAAGAAGATGCAGGAAGATTCAGACTATGATATCAATGCATTTATGCCGGACGATATAAAAGCGGCATATAAAGAAGCGGGTAAGGATGAATTGGAAGCAGCTGATAGAATAACAAATCAGGAAAAAGCAGAAGATGAAGATTTTGTACCAACAATACCTGATTTTATATCAGATAAAGAAGAAACACTTCGCGCGAATGAACGTGGAACGGCTTATCACAGAGTTATGGAATGTTTAGATTATAATAAGATTGAAAGCCTTGACGATGTAAAAGCAGATATTAAAAAAATGCTTGATTCTGAAAAAATGAACAGCATGCAGGCTGGCTGTATCAGGGCAGAGGATGTTTATGAATTCGTAAAATCACCTATAGGACAACGCATAAAGGAGGCTGTTAAGAAAAACAATGTAAGGCGTGAACAGCCATTCATGTTCGAATATGACAGACAGCTTGTACAGGGAGTTATTGACCTTTATATGATAGAGGATGATAAGATAGTTCTTGTAGATTATAAAACGGACCGTGTAAAAAAAGGAAAGGCGGGCGAGCAGGAGCTCATAAGAAGATATAGTGTACAGCTTGATTATTATGCGCTTGCCCTTGTTCAGCTGACGGGGCTTGAGGTTAAAGAAAAAATTATATACTCATTTGCACTTGGAAAACAGATAAGTCTTGAATGAAATAATTGCATGATAGTTGAATTTATAAAATTTATACTATATACTTAATTAGTTACACTGATATGGTCGTGCAGGAAGCGGATTTATGAGTGTAAAGAAAGTAAAATATAAATTATGATTTTATGTGCCATGACTCGCACAGGAATGAGGAATAGTATGTCAGATATTACAAGTGAAATAAAGAAAAGAAGGACATTTGCGATTATATCGCATCCCGATGCAGGTAAGACAACTCTTACAGAAAAGTTTCTGTTATATGGAGGTGCTATCAACTTAGCAGGTTCTGTAAAGGGTAAGAAAACAGCAAAGCATGCAGTATCAGACTGGATGGAGATAGAAAAGGAAAGAGGTATTTCGGTAACATCTTCTGTACTTCAGTTTAATTATGATGGATATTGCATCAATATTCTTGATACCCCAGGACATGAGGATTTCTCAGAGGATACCTACAGAACGCTTATGGCAGCAGATTCGGCAGTCATGGTTATAGATGCATCAAAGGGTGTCGAAAAGCAGACTATTAAGCTTTTCAAGGTATGTGTTATGAGACATATTCCTATATTTACATTTATAAATAAGATGGATAGAGAAGCCAATGATCCATTTGAACTCCTTGATGAAATAGAGAATGTGCTTGGTATATCAACATGTCCTATAAACTGGCCTATAGGCTGTGGTAAAGAGTTTAAAGGAGTGTATGACAGAAAGCAAAGAGAGGTATCACTCTTTAAAGCAGCTATGAATGGCCAGAAGGAGGTTGCTACTAAGAATATCGCACTTGATGCGCCTGAACTTAAAGCGGAGATAGGTGATGCCTATCTTGAAAAATTAGATGAGGATGTTGAACTTCTTGATGGTGCAAGTGCAGAGTTTGATCTTGCAAAGGTGCAGGCAGGAGATCTTACGCCTGTATTCTTTGGTTCGGCTCTTACTAACTTTGGTGTTGAAACATTTTTACAGCATTTCCTTGATATGACTACATCACCACTTCCACGTAACTCATCAGAAGGACTTATTGATCCTTTTAAGGAGGATTTCTCAGCATTTGTATTTAAAATACAGGCTAATATGAATAAAGCACACAGAGACAGAATTGCTTTTATGCGTATATGTTCAGGAAAGTTTACTGCAGGTATGGAGGCTAATCATGTGCAGGGAGGCAAGAAGATAAGACTTTCACAGCCACAGCAGATGATGGCACAGGAAAGACACATAGTTGAAGAGGCATATGCAGGAGATATTATAGGTGTATTTGATCCGGGTATATTCTCGATAGGTGATACAATATGTTCATCTAATAAGAAGTTTATGTTTGATGGCATTCCTACATTTGCACCAGAGCATTTTGCAAGAGTAAGACAGATAGATACTATGAAGCGTAAGCAGTTCATAAAGGGTATCAGCCAGATAGCACAGGAAGGTGCAATCCAGATATTCCAGGAATATAATACTGGAATGGAAGAGATAATTGTAGGTGTTGTTGGTGTTCTTCAGTTTGAAGTGCTGGAATATCGTCTTAAAAATGAGTATAATGTAGATATAAAGCTTGAGACACTGCCATATGAGCATATCCGCTGGATAGAGAATCCACAGGAGGTGGATGTAAATAGAATAGTAGGTACATCGGATATGAAGAAGATTAAAGACCTTAAAGGCAATCCATTGCTTGTCTTTGCTAACAGCTGGTCTGTCAATATGGTACTTGAACGTAACGAGGGTCTTAAGCTGTCAGAATTTGGAAGAAACTAGTACATTATTAAAAAAAAGATGTACTATAACGAAACATGGCTGAAAATAAGGAACCGGGTGATTAGATGGAAAAAAACTACAGGAATGTTGCAAAAAAGATAACAGCTGTTGTACTTATGATGGTCATAATTATATGTACTCAGTTTGGATACACAGGTGCCATAAAGGCTAAAGCGGATGATGACATTATAGCGACAGGCTATGTTAACTATGATGTTACTGATTTAAGGATAAGAACTGCTCCGGTTAATGGAAGCATTATAACAAAGGTTAATGGTGGCTTTAAGTTCGATATATATGAGGAAGTAAGTACAAGTGCGACATATAGCTGGTATAATATTGGATTTTATCTTGATGGTGAATATACAAGAGGCTATATAACCTCACAGTATACAACTAAGGATAAAAAGTCGGATTATAAGCCAGATAATAATTTTGAGGATTATCTTACAGCACAGGATTTTCCAGCATCATATAAAGAAAGCTTAAGACAGCTGCATGAGAAGTATCCATTATGGGTTTTTGTGGCAGATCATAACGGCAGAGACTGGGATACCATGGTTAACGCACAGAATGTTATAGGAAGAAGTCTTATATACAGCTCTGCTGATTCATCGTGGAAGTCTACAGCAGAAGGATGTTATGACTGGGAAACAGGTGAGTATACGATACTTGACAGTGGTGGCTGGGTACAGGCATCAGAAGGTCTTGTAAAATATGCTCTTGATCCTCGTAATTTCCTTGATGATACATATATATTCATGTTTGAAAGTCTTTCGTATGATTCATCTGTACATAATACAGATGGTGTGCGTAACATAATAAGTGGTACATTTATGGAAGATTCAGGACATGATCTTGATGGATATGACTATGCAACACTGCTTATGTATGCAGGAGAGGTGTCAAAGGTGAGTCCTTACCATCTTGCAACAAGAATTATACAGGAGCAGGGTGCTAATGGTATTGGTAACCAGATATCAGGTAATGTAAGTGGTTACAGAGGTTATTATAACTATTACAGTCAGAATGCCTATGCCAGTGGTGGTCTTAGTGCAGTACAGAATGGCCTTAGATATGCCATGCAGACGGATGACTCTAATATGCGCCCATGGAATACTAGGTATAAGGCTGTTGTAGGTGGTGCTATTAATCTTGGAAAGTGGTATATAAACAGAGGACAGGATACGATATATTATGAAAAATTTGATATAAAGAATTTTTCACACCAGTATATGACAAATGTCTTAGCACCACGTTCAGAAGCAACAAGAGCAAAGAAAGCATATAGTACAAGTACACTTAACAACACAACATTTAAGTTCAGCATACCAGTATATGATAATATGCCTTCATCAAGATGTATTATTCCTGACGGAAACCAGAGCTCTAATAACTGGTTAAGAGGCTTGTCAGTTGATGGTTATTCACTTACACCTACATTTTCATCAGATACTACAGATTATAGTCTTATAGTTGAAAATGAAGTTAAAAGCATAGACGTATCAGCTTCGGCAGCAGATACTAATGCAAGTATAAGCGGAAGAGGAAGCCACAGATTATCTGTAGGAAATAACACTATCAACATAGTGGTCACTGCAGAAGATGGAGGAACAAGGACTTATACTATCAATGTGGTAAGAAAAGAGGCTGTTAATCCAGAACCATCACCAGAGCCAGTAAAACCAGCTCCGGACAATGGAGGCAATGGAGGCAATAGTGGAAACACTGAAAGCGATGGGTTTAAGACAGGACTTCTGATAGATAATGACAAGAAGATAGTTACTAGAATAGGTGTTGGAAGTAGTGTGCAGAGTATACTTGATGGCATAACATATACCAATGGCTGTTATGGAAAGCTTCTTAACAGTGATAACAGTGAATGTTCATCAGATGATACAGTAGCTACAGGTGATAAGCTTACTATATACAGAAAAGATGGAAGTGTGTATGCACAGTATGATGTTGTTATATATGGTGATGTGAATGGTGATGGTGTTATAGATCTTGTGGATTTTGTGGCTGTCAAGAGAGCTATACTTAATGTATCACAGCCAGAGGGTGTGCATTTTGAGGCAGCAGATATAATTCATGATGGAAGTATAGATCTTATGGATTTTGTCGCTATTAAGAGACACATACTTGGAGTAAGTTTTATTCAGCAGGATTAGTTTAGGTATTAAAGGTAAAATGATATGAAAAATATAAGAAAAATAGCTGCTGTCCTTATGACATTATTATTATGTGTACCATTTTTTAATGTTACAAGTGCTAAAGCGGCAGGAACAGCAAGAGTTTCAATAGGTTCAGCAAGTGGAACAGTGGGAGAAACAGTATCTGTAACGGTTTCAATAGATGCAAGTTTTGAGATAGGTGCTGCTACAATATATGTATCATATGATACATCAGTACTGGAACCAGTAAGCGGAAGCAACACAGGAACAGTAACCTGTAACTTCCTTGACAGCAATGCATCAAGCAGCCAGTCTTCATCTATCAGCTTCAGGATAAAGGCTGCTGGAACTTCAAGTCTTAGTGTTATAGGTGATTCCAAGGTTATAAGCATGGACTACGATAATGCATCAATATCAAGGTCATCGGGCTCAATAACAGGAATAGCACCTGCAAGTTATTCTACAGATAACACATTAAGTTCACTTGAGATAAGTCCAGGTGTGCTTTCACCAGCATTTTCATCTAATGTTACGACATATACAACATCAGTTGGAAGTGATTGTGACAGACTTACGGTAAGTGCTGCACCAAATGATTCAAAGGCTACAGTCAAAGTATCTGGTACACGTATGGATTCGGGACTTAATACAACTACTATTACAGTAACAGCCGAAAATGGAAGTAAAAAAGTATATACTATCAAAACAACTAAAAGTGATAATGTAATAACACCTGAGCAGGCAAGTAAAGAAGCAGAAGAAACTGATGGAACTAATCAGGGTGGAACAACAGATGGAGATAACAACAGTATTATCCAGGAACCTGCGGTAAGTATTGATGGGAATGAATATAAGGTAATATCTTCTTTTGATGAGCATCCACTGCCATCAGGTTATGTCCAGTCAGAAACCGATTATAATGGCATTAAGATAGCTGTAGGCATGGGAACGAACACAAGAGTTATGTTAGCTTATCTTGAGAGCACGGATGGAACAGGTGAAAGTGGTTTTTATGTATATGATTCAGTAAAGAAGACTTTTTCAAAATACATAGAAGTATATCAGCCAGAGCTGTCATATTGTATTCTTCCTATAGATGAGTCATCTATGGAGCTTCCTGATGGTTATGAAGCGGGAAGAATAAACATCAATAACAGGGAAGTGGATGTACTTCTTGATAAAACTGGTAATTATGCATTGTTTTATGGCGTAAGCTCAACTGGTGATACAGGATGGTTCAGGTATAACATCAACGATGGTACGATACAGGGCTATGCCGGATATAATTCATCAGATGAACCAGCATTGATAAATGCGCAGGATAAGGAAACTTCTGCTAAAGGAGTAGTAAACGTCTTAAAAGGCACAAGCAATATAATATTAGCATTATTAGTTGTACTTGTACTTATAATAGCAGCTCTTATTGTAGCAGTTATAGTACTTTCACGTAAACTTTCTGTAAGTAAGAAAGCATTCGTAAAAGCCATGGATGAGTATGATGATTCAGATGAATATGATGAGCTTCTTATAAAAAAAGATGATAGTGATGACAGCGATAATGATGAAGCTGATTCACAGGAATATGATGAAGATATAGAAGTATCAGAAGATGCTGATATTGAAGAAAGTACCGAAAACAATGACAGCTATAATACACAGAATGAAGAATATACAGATGATTCTTCAGATGCAGATATATTAGATGAAGAATCAGAGGAAATCGAACTTGAGGAAATAGAGTTGGAGGAAACGGATAAGAAGTAATATTGTTGTTTAATTGAATATTAGTTGGTGACGAACGGACGACAAATATAAGCTACAGGCAGTCCTGCACACTATGTTCAATGCCAGAAGCTTTGATTGGATATTTCTAAGTCTTTCCATATAAACTATGGTAACTGACGCTACCGCTCAGACGCGCCGTCCATGGCGCGGCTTCGCTGCTTCGTACATCCGTGTACGAAGCTAGCTGGTTTGCTAAGGGAAAGACTAAGAACTATCACAATCAAACTTCAAGTGCATTTCGCATAGTATGCAGGACTGCCTGTAGCTTATATTATGTCGTCAGTTCGCCAACCGAATGTTTGCTAAACAACAATATTGTCATTGTATGCCCTCTGGTGTATACTGTTAATTATATTAAAACATACGTTTGGTATATGGTGCTGATATTATGAGGAAAAAGTGTAACGATTGTAGTGGTAAAGCTAAGCAAGGAAAAATATCCGCAGATGAGTATATAGATTATGATGAATTTAATATAGCCAGAAAGAAGATATTAGGAACAGCACATAATGATAAGGGTATAGGTACATTGTCGGAAAAGACATTGCATGCAGTGCTTAAGAACTATTATGAGCCGGATGAGAATAAACATGAAGTGGCTATAGATGGATATTATGCGGACATATTTAATGACAGTGGTATCATAGAGATACAGACAAGACAGCTTAACAAGCTAAGAGATAAGCTTGCGGTGTTTCTTGAAGAATATCATGTTACGGTTGTTTATCCATGTGCATATAACAAGTGGATAAGCTGGATAGATCCAGAAAGTGGTGATATAAGTGCGAAAAGAAAATCTCCAAGGCACTATACAGAATATGATGCATTTTTTGAACTTTATAAGATAAAGAATCTTCTGAAACATCCGAATCTTTCAGTTCATCTGGTGCTCATGGATATAGAAGAATACAAGCTTCTTAACGGATGGAATTATACAAGAAAAAGAGGAGCAACAAGATATGACAGAGTTCCGTTAGGTGTAAGAAAAATAGTAGAGCTTGACAGACCAGAGGATTACATGCAGTTTGTTCCAATAGACCTTGAGGATGAGTTTATAGTAAAGGATTTCGCAAAAGCTGCCATGGTACATGAAGATACGGCAAGGCTAAGCCTTAATATACTTAACTACCTTGGGGTTGTAAGACGCGTAGGAAAGAAAGGTAACGCATATGTATACAGCTGTTGATGATACATTTAGGATATCAGTCAGGAATCTTGTTGAATTCATGTGTGCATCAGGGGATATAGATAACAGGGATGTATCTGTTCCGGATGTAAGAGTTATGCAGGAGGGGGCAAGAATTCATAGAAAGATACAACATTCCATGGGTTCATCATACCATGCCGAAGTGCTTTTAAGACAAGAGATACCGCTGACCTCTGATAAGGGTTTTGATTATGTGCTTAAGCTTGAGGGCAGGGCAGATGGCATTATTGCTGATATTGATGAAGATGATGATGGAAACAGAATACCTGTAAGTGATGTGACTATAGATGAGATTAAAACTATGCAGGCGGATGTTACGAAGCTTAAGGAACCAGTTTATGTCCATAAAGCCCAGGCACTTGTGTATGGGTACATATACCTTAACAGATATAAGCTTGAACATATAAATATTCAGATGACATACTGTAATCCTGAAACAGAAAAAATAGTAAGATTCACAGAAGAATATGATAAAAACAGAATAAACAGCTGGTTTGAAAAGCTTGTTGACGGTTTTAAAAGATGGATGGATTATGTATTTGATGAAAGGATTATAAGAAATGAGTCAATACATAAGCTTAGCTTTCCGTTTGAATACAGAGCAGGACAAAAGAATCTGGTTGCAAGTGTATACAAGACTATTGAACAGGGGCAAAAGCTTTATATACAGGCACCAACCGGTGTTGGAAAGACTATATCCACAGTATATCCATCAGTTCAGGCATGTGGGAGAGGGCTTGCAGACAAGATATTTTATCTTACATCAAAGACTATAACACGCACAGTTGCAGAAGAAACATATTCTATATTAAGAGATAAAGGACTTCATTTTACAACAGTGACTCTTACAGCGAAGGATAAAATATGCCATATGGATGAAAGAAACTGCAACCCTGATGTGTGTGAATATGCCAAGGGACATTTTGACAGAATTAACGATGCTGTATATGACATTATTACCCATGAAAGCGTGATAGACAGGGAAAAGGTGCTTGAGTATTCCGTCAAACATAAGGTATGCCCTTTTGAGATGTCACTTGACGTATCATACTGGTGTGATGGAATTATATGTGACTATAATTATCTGTTTGATCCGGATGCATCACTTAAGAGATATTTTTCAGATGGTGCTAAAGGTGATTATATATTTCTTGTTGATGAGGCACATAATCTTGTTGACAGAGCAAGGCAGATGTATAGTGCAACACTTGTTAAAGAAGACTTCCTTAAGTGTAAAAATCTTGTGAAAGATATTGATAAAAGACTTGCATCTTCTCTTGAAAAGTGTAATAAATACATGCTTTCACTTAAGCGTATGTGTGATAAAGAATATATAATCGTAGATAATTGTGGAACATTTCCGGCAAGTCTTTCGGCATGCTTTTCTTACATGCAGAAGTTTCTTGATAAGCATAAGAAGAATCCGGTATGTGATGAGATGATGGATTTTTTCTTTAAAGTGAGACATTTTCTTAACATGTATGATTGTGCAGATGATAAATACGTAACATATGCAGAGCTTGATAAAGATGGTGATATGTTATTACATCTGTATTGTGTTGACCCATCAGAAAATATATCTTTAAGGCTGAGCCAGGGAAAGGCTTCGGTTATGTTTTCTGCAACATTTCTGCCAGTCAATTATTTTAAGGAGATGATATCAGGTGATATAAGTGATTATGCAGTTTATGCACATTCACCTTTTGATACATCGAATAAAAGAGTCATAGTAGGCAGGGATGTAAGCAGCAGATATACAAGAAGAAATATAAATGAATATACAAAGATTGCTGATTATATAAGAAAATTGGTTACATCAAGGCATGGACGTTATATGATATTTTTTCCATCATACAGTTATATGCAGTCAGTGTATGATATATATATTAAGAAATATGAAAATACGATATTGGAGTTATCAGCTGCTTTAAATGATGAAAATATAAATGATGAAAACACAGCAAAAAAAGGACAAGAACAACAAAGAGAACAACAAAAAGAGCAACCAGAAAAACAAGAAGAAAAGGAACAACAAAAAGAATATGAAGGTAAGGCTGTTTACAATATAATAAAACAGCCATCTAATATGAAAGAAGCAGATAAAGAGAGCTTTCTTTCACTTTTTGTAGAAAATGAAAAGACTGATATAGCAGGATTTTGTGTGCTTGGAGGTATATTTTCAGAGGGTATTGATTTAAGAGGGGATGCACTTATAGGTGTGGCTGTAGTTGGAACGGGTATTCCAATGGTATGCAGACAGCGAAATATATTAAGGGACTATTTTGATTCACATGGGAAGAATGGATATCAGTATGCATATGTTTATCCAGGCATGAATAAGGTACTTCAGGCGGCAGGAAGGGTTATAAGAACAGATAATGATAAAGGGATTATATTACTTCTTGATGACAGATTCTTAACGAAAGAATATGAATTACAGTATCCAAGAGAATGGGATAAGATATATCCGTGTGATGCCAGTTGTGTTTCAGAATATATTGATGATTTCTGGAAAGGTATAACAGCTGATGATTGATAAATTGTCAGACATATGATATTATTTGTAATATAATATAAACGTGAATTGTTAATTATGAGATTATTTTGGTTGGAGAATACAGTATGGAAGAAAAAAATTTAAAAGAAATGATTAATTCTAATGCTGGTATAGAGGAGTGGAAGAACGCCGGGTTTAACGATTTGCAGGCATTAGAGATTATAAAGGGAATTAACAGTGGTGTTGATGTATCCATATACGCTGTAAAAGAGTATAACGAAAGACAGATGAAGGTCATAAGGAATGCACTTGAGGAAGGTGTGGATGTGACACCTTTTGCCAGCACAGAATATGATTATATGCAGATGGAGCAGATAAAGGAAGGCATAAAAGAAGGTATAGATATTTCACTTATATGCAATCCAAAGTATGATTATTCTGTTATGAGGGAAATAAGACTTGCACTTAAGTACAGATATGATCTTAGCAGATATGCTAACCAGGGTTATCCTGGAGATGTATTAAGGCAGATAAGGCTTTCTAAAAAAGATGATATAGATATTTCATTTTTTGTCAAAAAAAATTACAATGCAAGCCAGCTAAACGAGATAAGGCTTGGACTTATAAAATGCGTTGATATATCAAAATACATGCTGCATGAGTATACATCTGAACAGATGAAGCAGATAAGGCTTGGACTTGAGAATAATGTTGATGTATCAAAGTATGATATGATAGGTTTTTCTTCCGGGCAGATGGAACAGATAAGACTTGGGTTGGAAGAAGGCATTGATGTTAGTTCATATGCAGATCCTTTTATCGATGCAGTAAGGATGAAGGAGGAAAGACTGAAAGCTGGGAATAAGAATACAGATGAATCAGAACAGCTGAATGAACTACAGAGCCAGGAGATACTGCTAGGGCTTGAAAGTGGCGTAGATGTAAGCCTTTATGCAGATCCAAGATATACATTCAGACAGATGGAACAGATAAGAATCAGACTTGAAAAAGGTGTAGATCCATCGGAGTTGTTGATATATAAGGATAATTAAGAGCAAAGTATGAGTAAAACAGAGAACTATAGATGATTGGAGGATTCAGATTTGAGTAATGTATATGAAAAACAAACAGAATTGAATACCAAGAATGTAGTTGTCAGTGTTGCCGAAGATCATATGAGTGCGAGTATTGTCCTTGGTTCAATAGGACAGGATGGCTCATATACATATGAAGAGGTTATAGAAAAACTGTCAGCAGCAGGTGTGCGAACAGGTATAGATGCGGGGAAAATACGTGATGTCATTTTAAAAAAGATATATGAAATAGATGTTACAGTAGCAGAGGGGAAGCCAGCAGTTAACGGCGAGAATGGACACTATATATTTCATTTTGATGAGAACTATGAAAGAGATAACAAGCCGACCTTAAGAGAAGATGGTTCGGTTGACTACTTTAATGTAAAGCTTTTCGAAAAGGTAAGCTCAGGAGATATGCTTGCAGAATATATTGAACCGACTAAAGGAGAGTTTGGTTATGATGTGTGTGGTAAGCTTCTTGTACCTAAGCCAGGAAGACCTAGTCCAAGATTACGCGGTAAAGGCTTTACGGTATCTGATGATGGTAACACATATTATGCACAGATTGATGGAAAGGTTGAATACCGTAATTACGATCTTAATGTAAGCAGTGTATACAGTGTTTCAGGGGATCTTGATGGAAGTAATATAGATTTTAATGGAGATGTTACTATAGATGGTGGTGTATACAGTGGAGTTACAGTTAATGCCATGGGTAACATATTTATAGGTGGTTATGTTGAAGATGCAGTGCTTAAGGCTGGGAAGGATATAATCATTAAGGATGGTGTCAATGCAAAGACCAATGGATATATTGAAGCTGGAGGTAATATATCAGCAAGATTTTTCGAGAATGCAAGAGTCATAAGCCATGGTGATATTAAGTGTGATTATATGCTTAATACAAATGCTACGGCATATGGAAATGTATACCTTGAAGGCAAGCTCGGATCTGTTATAGGTGGTGATGTTACAGGAGTACGAGGCATTACTGTAAAAAGTTGTGGCAGTGATGCATTTGCCAAGACGATTATAAGAGTAGGTGCAACTCAAAATATCAATACAGAGTATGCACAGATTATTATGAAGATTAAGGAAATAGATTCGGAAATAGAACGATATGATCAGGCATTATATAAGCTAGACATATTAAAAAATGCGAAATCAGATAAGTTTGATGAAGTGCTGCATAGAAAGGTGTTCCAGACAAAGATAGTAAAGAAGGCTGAAAAGGCAAGCTACGAGGAACAGGGCAGATATCTTTATTCACTTATAAAAGAATCAGAAAGAGCGGTTGTAAAGATAGATAAGAACATATATCCGGGTAGCCGTGTGTTTATGGGTGACAAGAAATATGTAACAAGCTCGGTATTCACACATATTGCACTTAAGAAAACATCATCAGGAATAATTATAAGGAATTTCGATTCAATGTAATAAGGAAAACAAGAGGTAGTATAAATATATGATTAAAGAGGTAGCATCAATAGAGCTTCCAGTACACGAGAGTATGGTTGTAAGGAAAAACAGACTTATGCCAAAGAATTATAAAGATGGGGATAACGTTCCAAGAATATCCATAGTTACTGGGATTCATGGTGATGAACTTGATGGACAATACATATGTTATGAGGTTATAAGGCGGATTAACCAATATCCGGAAAAGCTAAAAGGAATAATAGACATATATCCGGATATCAATCCACTTGGAATAGATATAGGTACAAGGGGAATTCCTATGTTCGAGCTTGATATGAACAGAGTATTTCCAGGTGATAATAATGGTGCAGTAGCAGAAAGTGTTGCTGCAGGTATAGTGAATGATATTATAGGAAGTGATTTCTGCCTTGATATTCACTCAAGTAATATATTTGTAAGAGAAATGCCACAGGTAAGACTTAACGATGATAACGTAGACAGGCTTCTTCCATATGCAAAGATGCTTAATGCTGACTTTGTATGGATATTTTCATCAATAACTGTGCTTGATGCTACACTTGCATATAGTCTTAACCATATGGGGGTTCCAACACTTGTAGCGGAGATGGGTGTTGGAAACAGAATAAACAAAGAATACAGTATGCAGCTTCTTGATGGTATATTTAATCTTTGTATTAACCTTGGTATATGGGATGATGAGCCGGTAAGTGTAAGGGAGCCTATCATATCAACAGAGGGGGAGGTTAACTTTCTTACAGCCAGGGAAAGTGGTATATTTGTTCCAGCTATTAATTCATGTGGAGTAATACATATGGGTGATCCTATAGGTGACATAATAGAACCTATAGAAGGAAGGATTATACAGCATGTAGAATCCCCTATGGATGGAATAGTGTTTACACTAAGGGAAAATCCTGTTGTGTATAAAGGAGCACTTCTTGCCAGAGTGCATGGAGGCAGAAAGTCATGAAAAAAGAAATATTATATAGTTTAAAGGGTATATATAGGGAGAATTTTGAGATAGAAGGTTATAGCTTTGGGGGTGGTGAAAAGTCTGCATGTATAGTCGGAGCATTAAGAGGCAACGAAATACAGCAGCTGTATATATGCTCACAGCTTATTAAGGTACTTAAGGAGCTTGAGGCGCATGGAGCGATATCGCATAACCATGAGATACTTGTTATACCATCCGCAAACAGATTCTCCATGAATGTTGAAAAGAGATTCTGGCCTATAGATAATCTTGATATCAACAGAATGTTTCCTGGTGATGCAGCAGGAGATACAACAAAGCAGATAGCAGCAGCTATATTTGAAAGCTGCAGGGGATATAGTTATGGGATACAGTTTGCAAGCTTTTATATGCCTGGTGATTTTATCCCACATGTCCGTATGATGGAAACTGGTTATCAGAGTGCAAGCCTTGCAAATCTGTTCGGTCTTCAGTATGTAGTTATAAGAAAGCCAAAGCCTATGGATACTGCAACACTTAATTATAACTGGCAGATGAATGGAACGAATGCTTTTTCTATATACACAAACAGTACAGATATAGTTGATGAAAAATCGGCAAGACAGGCTGTATCTTCGGTGCTAAGATTCCTTACAAGAATGGGTATCTTAAAGTATAATAATCATAGTGGATATATAGCTAGCGTTATAAACGAATATGATCTTTCAGCAGTTAAGACCTACGATGCAGGCTTCTATAAAAGATTAAAAGAACCGGGTGATCCGGTAGTACATAACGAGGTTATAGGACAGGTCATAGATCCGTGCGAAGGTTTTGTAAAAAGTGAGATAATATCGCCGACAGATGGAATAGTATTCTTTGCCCATACAGCACCTATGGTTATGAGTAACGAGGTCGTTTATAAGATTATAAGACGTATGCATGAATAATAAGTCATATAAAATGCATGCATGAATAATCAAGCTTGTTTATTTAATTTTAATATGTTACAATATTTTACATTCTTTCAATAATAGTGAGAGAATTACAGCTGATTAAGAAAGGAATTAATAAAAATGAGTGGCGTAAGAAGAGTTTTTGTTGAAAAGAAGAAACCTTTTGCAGTTAATGCCAAGGAACTTCACGATGAAATCACAGGATATCTAGGAATAAAGGATATCACAGATGTAAGAGTGCTTATAAGATATGATATTGAGAATCTTTCTGATGATACATACAATAAAGCACTTACTACTGTATTTTCAGAACCACCTGTAGATGATGTTTATGAAACAGAATTTGCAGCTGCTGATGATGACTATGTATTCTCTGTGGAATATCTTCCAGGACAGTTTGACCAGAGAGCAGATTCAGCTGAACAGTGCGTTAAGTTTCTTAACGAGAATGAAACTCCGGTAATTAAGACAGCAACTACTTATATTATCTCTGGAAAGCTTACAGAGGAAGATAAGGATAAGATTAAAAACCATTGTATTAATCCAGTTGACTCAAGAGTAGCAGATGAGAATATTCCACAGACTCTTGTTACTAAGTTCGATACGCCAGCTGATGTTATTATATTTGATGGATTCAAGGACATGGATGAGGATAAGCTTAAGGCTTTATATGACTCACTTGGTCTTGCTATGACATTTAAGGATTTCCAGTTTATTAAGGATTATTTTAAGAACGAAGAGAAGAGAGATCCATCTATGACAGAGATCAGAGTGCTTGATACATACTGGTCAGATCACTGCCGTCATACAACATTTGCAACAGAGTTAAAGAATGTTACATTCAAGGACGGTTTTTATAGAGCTCCTATGGAAGAAACTTACAATAAGTATCTTTCTGATAGAGCAGTTATCTATAAGGATAGAAAAGACAAGTTCGTATGTCTTATGGATCTTGCACTTATGGGTATGAAGAAGTTAAAGGCAGAGGGAAAGTTAGATGATCAGGAAGAATCTGATGAGATAAATGCCTGCTCTATAGTAGTTCCAGTTGAAATAGATGGAAAGACAGAAGAATGGCTTGTTAACTTCAAGAATGAAACTCACAACCACCCAACAGAGATAGAGCCATTTGGTGGTGCTGCTACATGTCTTGGTGGAGCTATAAGAGATCCACTTTCAGGACGAACATATGTATATCAGGCTATGCGTATAACAGGTGCAGCTGATCCTACAGTTCCAGTAGCAGACACACTTCATGGCAAGCTTCCACAAAGAAAGATAGTTACAGAGGCAGCTCATGGATACAGTTCATATGGTAACCAGATAGGTCTTGCAACAGGTTATGTCAAGGAAATATATCACCCTGACTATGTTGCAAAACGTATGGAGATAGGTGCTGTTATAGCAGCAGCTCCAAGAAGTGCAGTTAAGAGAGAGAATTCAGACCCAGGAGATATTATTATTCTTCTTGGTGGACGTACAGGACGTGATGGCTGTGGCGGTGCTACAGGTTCATCTAAGGTTCATACAGAAGAGTCTATAGAGACTTGTGGAGCTGAGGTACAGAAAGGTAATGCACCTACAGAGCGTAAGATGCAGAGACTTTTCAGAAGACCAGAGGTTACTAAGCTTATTAAGAAATGTAACGATTTTGGTGCAGGTGGTGTATCGGTAGCTATCGGTGAGCTTGCAGATGGTCTTATAGTTGATCTTGATAAGGTTCCTAAGAAGTATGAAGGACTTGACGGAACAGAACTTGCTATATCTGAGTCTCAGGAACGTATGGCAGTTGTTGTTGATCCTTCAGATGTTAAGGAGTTCCTTGCATATGCAGCAGAAGAGAATCTTGAGGCGGTAGAAGTTGCAGTAGTTACTAAAGAAGCCAGACTTGTACTTAACTGGAGAGGAAAGGATATAGTTAATATATCAAGAGCTTTCCTTGATACTAACGGTGCACATCAGGAAACTTCTGTACTTGTAGATATACCAGATGAGAAGGATAATTATCTTAAGGCAAAGGAAGTTGAGGATGTTAAGGGTAAGTGGCTTAAGACACTTGCAGATCTTAATGAATGTTCACAGAAAGGACTTGTTGAAAGATTCGATGGTTCAATCGGTGCAGGCTCAGTGCTTATGCCTTATGGTGGTAAGTACCAGCTTACAGAAACACAGGCTATGGTAGCGAAGCTTCCTGTTCTTAAGGGTAAGTGTGATACAGTTACTATGATGGCTTATGGCTTTGATCCATATCTTTCTAAGTGGAGTCCATACCATGGTGCTATGTATGCGGTTACTGATTCAGTAGCAAAGATAGTGGCAGCAGGTGGGGATTATACTAAGATAAGATTTACATTCCAGGAGTACTTTAGAAGAATGACAGAGGATCCATCAAGATGGAGCCAGCCATTTGCAGCTTTACTTGGTGCTTATGAAGCACAGCTTGGCTTCGGACTTCCATCTATTGGAGGTAAGGATTCTATGTCAGGAACATTTGAACATATAGATGTACCACCTACATTATGTTCATTTGCAATAGATGTAGCTAAGGAAAAAGATATTATTACACCAGAGCTTAAGGAAGCAGGCAATATACTTGTAAGATTCGATATTGAAAAGGATAAGTATGATCTTCCTGTATTCTCACAGATCAAAGAGCTTTATGCAGGAATACATGCTGCTATCCAGTCTGGTGCTGTTGTTTCAGCATATGTACTTGATTCTAATGGATTAGTTCCTGCTATCAGCAAGATGGCGTTTGGTAACAGATTAGGTGTTGCAGTAGATTCATCAGTATCAGAGGAAGAACTTTTTGCACCAGCTTATGGCTGCATAGTTGCAGAGGTTAAGGCAGATAAGCTTTCAGATATTAAGGTTTCTTACACTAAGATTGGTGAAGTGACTAAGAAGGCAGCATTTACTTATAAAGATATGTCTATCAACGTGGAGGAAGCTTTAAGTGTATGGAAGGATACACTTGAGGATGTATTCCCTACAAAGGTAACAAAGGAAACAGATAAGATTGAAACACCTGTATATTCAGCAGGTAATGTTCATATATGTAAGAATAAAGTAGCAAAGCCAACAGTGTTTATACCAGTATTCCCAGGTACTAACTGTGAGTATGATAGTGCTAAGGCATTTGAAAGAGCTGGAGCAGATACTATCGTTAAGGTATTTAAGAATCTTGATGCAGAAAGCATCAGAGAGTCAGTTGACGAGTTTGAAAAGGCTATCAGCCAGGCACAGATTATCATGTTCCCAGGCGGTTTCTCAGCAGGTGATGAGCCAGATGGTTCAGCTAAGTTCTTTGCAACAGCATTCCGTAATGCTAAGATGAAGGAAGCTGTAGAAAAGCTTCTTAATGAAAGAGATGGTCTTGCACTTGGTATATGTAACGGTTTCCAGGCACTTATTAAGCTTGGTTTAGTACCTAATGGAAAGATAACAGGACAGGATGTTAATTCCCCTACATTAACATTTAATACAATAAACCGTCATATATCTAAGATGGTATACACAAAGGTTGTTACAAACAAGAGCCCATGGTTAGCAGGTGCAGAGCTTGGTAAAGTATACTGCAATCCAGCTTCACACGGTGAAGGACGTTTCGTAGCACCTAAGGAATGGCTTGACAAGCTTTTTGAGAATGGTCAGGTAGCTACCCAGTACTGTGACCCAGAAGGCAATATATCTATGGATGAAGAGTGGAATGTCAATGGCTCTTATATGGCTATTGAAGGTATCACAAGTCCTGATGGACGCTGCTTAGGAAAGATGGCACATTCAGAAAGACGTGGAGATTCTGTTGCTATTAATATATATGGTGAACAGGATATTAAGATATTTGAGTCAGGTGTTAAGTACTTTAAGTAAATATTTTAAAAGCTACAATATATCGAAAAGGTTTAGTATATTAAAATGTTTCAATATATCGGCTTTTATATACCAATAAGTGACAAAGAGTATGTGTTGCAGCTTATATAAGTGATGGAAAGATATCAGTTTTATGGCAGATTCATAAAACTGATATCTTTTTTTAGCTATTCATGACTTTTGATAATAAGTCATGGGTAAAATGTGATTAGAAGTATGATATGATGTCGGGGTTCCAAGGTATTTTACTCATCTGTGAGCAAGCTCATGTAGGTGTGGACCTTTTGATCCTGGTATCATGACCATGGTATCATGATAAAAAAAGACCATGGTATTATGATAAAAAAAGGTGACCATGGTATTATGATTAAAAAAAGGTTGACAAAAACTATAAGTTAGATTATCATAATGGTAGTTAGATAAAACTAACAAGCATGTGCCTATATACATTTTATAAATAAACGGGTATCCAGACCCGTTTATTTATAAGAATAAGGTTAGAGTAAACTAACAAAAGTTAGAAAAACAATAACTAGCTGTTTAGGATATATTATCAATCTTTATACAAAACGAACAGATTTATAATTTATAGAACAAGGAGGATAAGCATGAGCGTAGTTATAATTGGTGGAAATGAGTGCATGGTATGTCAATATGAAAAAATATGTAAGAAGCATGGATGTAAAGCAAAGGTATTTGTAAAGGAAAAAAGCGGATTCAGCAAACAGATAGGAAATCCGGATCTTATGATACTTTTTACAAATACAGTTTCACACAAGATGGTGCATAGTGCTGTTACAGAAGCCAAAAGTAAGGATATCCATATTGTACGTGCACATTCCAGCAGCGCTTCATCGCTTAATGCAGTACTTCAGCAATATGCAGCTGAAAATAAGGCGTGTTAATAAAGGCTGGTAACGAAAAACTATAAGTAAAAATAAGTGCATGGAGGATGGTAATGAGTAAAGGACTTGAAACACAGCTGGTAAGAGAATGTGCACCTACACTGGCAGGCATAAAAACAGCAAATCTGTTTAATTATAAATATAGTAGCAGGGAAGAGTTTATGCAGGAGCTTGCAGAGGCAAATAAACAACTTAACGTTAAGGGATTATATATAGAAGTTCTTAGATGTGGTGATGCAAGTGCACTTATATATGTATACAGAAGAAGTCTTTTATTCAGGGATATTAATAAGGATGAAGTATGGAATATTCTTTCTGATTATGGATATACGTCCAGAAATGTAGAAGAAGTTATAAAAAGATTAAAGCTTCGTCTTTATGAAAATCCATGTTTTCCTCATGAGATTGGTCTTTTTTTAGGATATCCTGCACAGGATGTCAAAGATTTTATCATCAACAAGGGGCAGAATTGTAAGTTCTGTGGCGTGTGGAAGGTGTATTCTAACGAGCAGGAAAGTATAAGAATCTTTGAGCGTTTTAAAAAATGTTCAATGGTATACCACAAGGTGTTTACAGAAGGAAGAACATTAAATCAGTTGACCGTGAATGCATAGAATGTGCATTCACTCAGCATAAATGGCATATAACAGAGAAGATGATGTTATTGCTAAAAGAAATATAATTATATGGAGGATATAAGAAATGAGTAAAATAGCAGTAGTATATTGGAGCGGTACAGGTAATACAGAGGCTATGGCTAATGAAGTAGCAGAAGGAGCAAAGGAAAAAGGTGCGGAAGTAACAACTCTTACGGCATCAGAATTCAGTGCATCTGATCTTGCATCATATGATGCAGTAGCTTTTGGATGCCCTGCTATGGGAGCAGAGAATCTTGAGGAATCAGAATTTGAGCCTATGTTCACTGAATGTGAGGGAAGCCTTTCCGGTAAGAAGATTACACTTTTTGGCTCATATGGCTGGGGAAGTGGTGAATGGATGGATGACTGGGCAGAAAGATGCAAGAATGCAGGTGCTGACATTGTCACAGCTCCTGTAATCTGTAATGAGGCACCGGATGATGATGCCAAGGCTGAATGCAGGAAGCTTGGAGCTGCGATGGTATAATTGTTGTTTAATTGAATATTAGTTGGTGATGAACGGACGACAAATATAAGCTACAGGCAGTTCTGCACACTATGTTCAATGCCAGAAGCTTCAATCGGCTGTCTCTAAGACTTTTCATATAGGTAGTTATAGGTGACGCTACCATTCGGACGCGCCGTCCGTGGCGCGGCCTCATTGCTTCGTACATCCATGTACGAAGCTAGCTGGGAGCGAAAGAAAAGTCTAAGAGTCAGCACGATTGAACTTCAAGTGCATTTCACATAGTATGCAGGACTGCCTGTAGCTTATATTTGTCTGTGTTGCGGCATAATGTAATACTGAATATTCAATTAAATCAAGGTGGTGAAACAGGGCGGAATTGTGCGTAAAGCGCACAATTCCGCCCCTCATGCTTCTCCCCTTTGATTTAGCCACACATTCATTTTTCGTAAATTAAGCCACAACCAGACATAATATAAGTGAAAATCGGTGCTGCGCATACATCGTGAGATGCACTTGAAGTTCAATTGTGATAGTTCTTAGACTTTTCCTTAACTACCCAGCTATCCACAGACACGGATGTCTGTGGAAGTGAGATATGGGACATGGATGTCCCGTATCGAACGGTAGCGGAAACTACCATTACGTATATGAAAAGTCTTAGAAATATCCAATTGAAACTTCTGGCATCGATGATGTATGTGTAGCACCGATTTTCACTTATATTATGTCGTCAGTTCGCCAACCGAATGTTTGCTAAACAACAATTTGGACCGTGATAAACAATAAGCTGCCTAAACACAAGGTTAGTTTATACTTAAAAAAATTCAACATATCTTACGTACGTTTTGTAAATACAACAAAAATTTAAAATATCTAAAAAAAGTAATTGACATCTAATACGTGTTAGTATATACTAACACCGTGATAAATGAAAAACATTATCAACATTAGTGAGAGGTGTTAATTAAAAACACCCATATCATTATATACAGACAGGAGTGATAATTATGCCATTATCAATGATAGGTGAAGGTGAGACAGCTACAATAACAAGAGTTGGAGGCAAAGAAGAAACAAGGCGTTTTCTTGAGAATCTCGGATTCGTAGTTGGAGCTATCGTAACAGTGATTTCTAAGACAGGCGGTAATGTTATAGTTAATATTAAAGAATCTCGTGTGGCTATTGGTAAAGATATGGCAACAAAGATTATGGTGTAGTATTTATCAGGAGCTTATCAGAAAATTATTTGAGAACCTGATATATCATCGGCTTGTTTGGAATTATCTGCATGATAAGTTCATATTGTTATAAAGATCTGATAAGCAGGTCTCTATATAGATTTCATCATTATATACATAATAAGATGGCATTTAAGCTGATACTGAAGTATTGAAATACAATATTTGCAGAGTTAATCCATAGGTACTATATATGAATAATGATGATTAATAATAATCATTTATGAAGGAGAGATGAAGATGACTTTAAAGGAAGTTTCTGTAGGTCAGACTGTTAAGGTTGCAAAGCTTGATGGTGAAGGTCCAGTTAAGAGAAGAATTATGGATATGGGCATCACAAAGGGCGTTGAGGTCTATGTAAGAAAAGTTGCACCTTTAGGTGATCCAATCGAGGTAACTGTAAGAGGATATGAGTTATCTATCCGCAAGGCAGATGCAGCTATGATTGAGGTTAACTAATTAGCTTGGTGCAATTTTTTTTAAGCAAGAGTTAGAAAAAGCTAATTCTAGCAAGCAAAAGCTAAACATAGACAGTTGAGACTAAATAAAGAAAGAGGTAGAAAGATGTCAATTAAGATTGCATTAGCAGGTAACCCAAACTGCGGTAAAACAACATTGTTCAATGCACTCACAGGTTCAAACCAGTTCGTTGGTAACTGGCCAGGTGTTACTGTTGAGAAAAAAGAAGGTAAGTTAAAGGGACACAAAGATGTTGCAATCATGGACTTACCAGGTATTTATTCACTTTCTCCATATACATTAGAGGAAGTAGTAGCAAGAAATTATCTTATTAACGAAAGACCAGATGCTATTATCAATATTGTTGATGGTACTAATATTGAAAGAAACCTGTATCTTTCAACACAGATTATGGAGCTTGGTATTCCGGTAATTATGGCTGTTAATATGGTTGATCTTTTAGCTAAGAATGGTATTACATTGAATACAGCGAAGTTATCTGAAAAACTTGGCTGCGAGGTTGTTGAAATATCAGCACTTAAGGGGACAGGTATTAAGGAAGCAGCTGAGAAAGCAGTAAAGCTTGCACAGTCTAAGAAAGTTAACAAGCTTGTTCATAAATTCAGTGATGAAGTTGAATCTGTTATAGAAGCAGTTGAGGACAGAATAGGTCTTGACGTTGCTAATGAGCAGAAGAGATTCTTTGCTATCAAGTTACTTGAGAAGGATGATAAGATAGGACAGCTTATGACAAGCATTCCTGATGTATCAGAAGAGATAGCTAAGCTTGAAAAAGATTTTGATGATGATACAGAAAGTATTATTACAAATGAGAGATATACATATATTTCTTCAATTATTGATGAGTGTGTTAAGAAAGCCCATAGCAAAGATAAGCTCTCAACTTCAGATAAGATTGATAAGATTGTAACTAACAGAATATTAGCACTTCCTATATTCGCAGCAGTTATGTTCCTTGTTTATTATATAGCTATGGTAACAGTTGGTTCAGCAGCAACAGACTGGGCTAATGATGGTTTGTTTGGTGATGGTTTCCATCTTTTCGGCATAGGTTCTTCAGCTTACGAAGAAGTATCAGAAGAATATGGTGATTCAGACGAAATCATTGCAGCATATGTAGAAAGCCTTGGAGCTGCAGGTGGAAAAATAGCAGATGCTATTGACACAGAAGCAGATGACTATGATTCAGAAGAAGCTGTAAAGGCTCTTACAAGTCTTAAGGCTATGGTTAAGTCAACAGATTCAGTTGATTATACTGTAGAAGATGAAGAAACGCTTGAAACAACAGAAGATACTGCTGATGCAGCAGCTATCAGGGAAGCTATTGAGCTTGCAATCAAGTATGATGGTGCGGCTCCGGACCCAGCTGATTACGGTGTATGGGTTCCTGGTATTCCAGCTCTTATTGGTGATGGACTTGATGCAATCGGCTGTGCTGACTGGTTAGAGGGTCTTATACTTGATGGTATTGTAGCAGGTGTTGGTGCTGTACTTGGCTTCGTTCCTCAGATGTTAGTATTATTCTTATTACTTGCAATCTTAGAGGCATGCGGATATATGGCACGTATCGCATTTATCATGGACAGAATCTTTAGAAGATTCGGTCTTTCAGGAAAGTCATTTATTCCTATTCTTATCGGTACAGGTTGTGGTGTTCCTGGTATCATGGCTTCACGTACAATCGAGAACGAAAGAGATCGTCGTATGACAATTATGACAACAACATTTATACCTTGTGGTGCTAAAACACCATTTATAGCTATGATTGCAGGTGCTATCTTTGGTGGCTCACCTTGGGTTGCAACATCAGCTTACTTTATCGGTATGGCAGCAATTATCGTTTCAGGTATCATATTAAAGAAAACTAAGTTATTCAGCGGAGATCCAGCACCATTTGTTATGGAACTTCCTGCATATCATATTCCAACAGTTGGCAACGTACTTAGAAGCATGTGGGAGCGTGGCTGGTCATTCATCAAGAAGGCCGGTACAATCATTCTTCTTTCTACAATCGTTGTATGGTTCACAACATACTTTGGATTCACTGATGATGGATTCAGAATGTTAGCAGATGATGAGATTGATATGAGTATCTTAGCTAAGATTGGTAGTGCAATCTGCTGGATATTCACACCACTTGGATGGGGCAACTGGCAGGCAGCTGTAGCTTCTATCACAGGACTTGTAGCTAAGGAAAATATTGTTGGTACTATGGGTATCCTTTATGGTGGTGGAGAGCTTTCACCATATGCAGCACTTGCACTTGAGTTTACTAAGTTAGCTGGCTTCTCATTCCTTACATTCAACCTTCTTTGCGCTCCTTGCTTTGCAGCAATCGGTGCTATCAAGAGAGAAATGAATAGCGCTAAGTGGACATGGACAGCTATTGGATATCAGTGTGGTTTTGCATATTTAGTATCGCTTTGCATTTACAATATAGGAAGACTTATCGCAGATGGAGCTTTCAGCTTCTGGACAGTTATAGCATTTCTTTTAGTAATCGCATTTATATATCTGTTATTCAGACCAACTAAGGAAGCTAAGGAATACAAGAAAGCAGCTGGAGTTAACTAATTTAGAATTATAGGCAGTAAAATGTCACGGAGGTTAGTAGTATGGGTACAGTAATAGTTACAGTAATATTAATAGTGATTGTAGCAGCAATTGTATTCAGCATGGTTAAAGGCAAGAAGAATGGTAAACACACATGCGGCGGAGATTGCGGACATTGTGGAGGTTGCCACTGATATAGGAGGCATCGATGCAAATGTACAATTCGGTTGATGAGAGTGCTTCTAATACAGTCAGTTATGAAAGAAGCAGAATGCAGAAGGATATGATTCTGCAAATGTTAAAAAAAAGAGGATGCAGAATTACTAAACAGAGAATGATGCTTTTAGATATTATTCTTGAAGAAGACTGCTCATGCTGCAAAGAAATATACTATAAGGCAAGCAAGCTGGATCCTAAGATAGGAACTGCGACAGTTTACCGCATGATTAATACACTTGAAGAAATAGGTGCTATAAGCAGAAAAAATATGTATAAGGTATCATGTGGGAAAGATTGTAAAGAAAATGATAATACATTTACAGTTGAGTTTGATGACAATTCAGTTATTAATCTGTCTGCCAAGAAATGGAACCAGATAATACAGAAGGGTCTGGCGGCCTGTGGATATATAGATAACCAGACGGTAAAGAGTGTGACAACCATACCCTTTTGTTCCTGATAGTTCTAAAAATAGCAATAAATAAAACCAATAAAAAGTAATAAAAAACAATAAAAATCATCATATATGACATTTAAGATAGTGTTAAATATGATGATTTTTATTATTAAAAAATATGTGGTCAGAGAACGATAATAAAAGGTTTTAAGCATTAATAAAAGGTCTTAAATAAAAAAATGCTGCTAAATGATAAAGTTTATCGTTAAAGCAAAAATGTGTGGAAATTAAAAATAACCGGGTATATAATACCAAAAATAAAAGACAGAAAACGAGGTAAACGATTATGAAAAACGTATTTAAAAAAATTGATGGAGTAAAAACAGGATTATTTGCAGCAGGTGTACTTTTTGGTACAGCAGGAATTAAAGTTTTAGCAAGTGATGATGCAAAGAAGTTATATGCAAACTGTACAGCAGCTGTTTTACGTGCAAAGAAGTGCGTTATGAAGACAGCAACAAACATCCAGGAAAATGCAGGCGATATATATGCAGAAGCTAAGGCTATCAATGAAGAAAGAGAAGCTGCAGCTGAGGCAGTAGATGATATGGATGAAGTTGTTGAATCTGATATGAAAGAAGAAACAGAAGCGTAAAACTTAAGAGGCCAGTGTATGAAATTCTATATAAAACATAGCATGAAAGGCCGCATAAGAGTTCATATGGATATGAAACGTATGACTTATAAGCAGGCTGATATTCTTGAATATTATCTTAAGAATATAGATTCTGTCTATGAAGTTAAGGTATATGAAAAGACGTGTGATGCAGTAATAAGCTATACGAATGATAAGAATTATATAATTAAAAAGATAGCACAATTCAGCTATAACAGGATTCATGTTCCAGAAGATATACTTACAAGCTCTGGAAGAGAGATGAATGCGTATTATCAGGACAGGCTTGTTAATAAAGTATTTTTAAGAATGGCTAGTAAGATATTTCTGCCTATACCATTCAGAAATGCAGTAACAGCATTTAAATCTGTCAAATATATTGCAAATGGTGTTAAGACACTTGCAAATGGCAGGATGGAGGTTCCTGTACTTGATGCAACAGCCATCGGTGTTTCTATATTAAGAAATGACTTTAACACAGCAGGTTCTGTAATGTTCCTTCTTGGCATAGGTGAGATTATGGAAGAATGGACACATAAGAAGTCAGTTGGGGACCTTGCAAGAACGATGTCACTTAATGTAAGCAAAGTATGGTTAAAAACAGCAGACACAGAAGTGTTAGTGCCTGTAAATACGATTAAAAATGATGATGAAATTATAGTTCGAGTAAGTAATATAATACCTTTTGATGGTGTAGTAACACATGGAGAGGCTATGGTTAACCAGGCTTCACTTACAGGAGAATCCGTTCCTGTTGCAAAGAATGAAGGAATGTCAGTATTTGCAGGAACCGTGATAGAAGAAGGTGGGCTTACTATACGTGTAAGGCAGAATGGTGGAAAAAGTAAGTATGATAAGATAGTTAATATGATAGAAGAATCAGAGAAACTTAAGTCTGGTCTTGAAAGCAAGGCTGAACATCTGGCAGATTCACTTGTTCCATATACGCTTGGTGGAACAGTACTTACGTATCTTGTAACAAGAAATGTGACAAAAGCCCTTTCTATACTTATGGTTGATTTCTCATGTGCGTTAAAGCTTGCTATGCCTATAACGGTATTATCGGCTATCCGGCAGGCTGGACAGAACGATATAACGGTAAAGGGTGGTAAGTTTCTTGAGGCAGTTGCAGATGCAGACACAATCGTATTTGATAAAACAGGTACGCTTACTAAGGCTGCGCCTACAGTTAAATGTGTATATTCATTTAATGGTGCTAATGAGGATGAACTGCTAAGAATGGCAGCTTGTATGGAAGAACATTTTCCACATTCTATGGCAAAAGCAGTTGTTGATGCTGCAGCAAGAAAGAATCTTAGTCACGAGGAAATGCATACAAAGGTAGAGTATATAGTAGCACACGGTATATCAACTACCATAAATAATAAGAAGACTATAATTGGAAGTTATCATTTTGTGTTTGAAGATGAAGGCTGTCATATTCCAGAAGGTAAGGAAGAAATGTTTGATAAGCTTCCTACGCAGTATTCACATCTGTATCTTGCTATTGAAGATAAACTTGCGGCAGTTATATGCATAGAAGACCCGGTAAGACCTGAGGCTTCCAAGGTTATAGCAAGATTAAAGGAACTTGGTATATCAAAGGTAGTCATGATGACTGGTGATAGTGAACGTACAGCAAAAGCTATAGCAGGTATTGTAGGAGTTGATGAATATTATTCAGAAGTACTTCCAGAGGATAAGGCATCATTTGTTGAGAAAGAAAAAAATGCTGGCAGGAAGGTTGTTATGATAGGCGATGGCATCAACGATTCACCTGCACTTTCAGCAGCAGATGTTGGAATAGCTATAAGCGATGGTGCACAGATAGCACGAGAAATAGCAGATATCACAGTGAGTGCAGACAACCTTTTACAGATTGCGTTCCTTAAGGATCTTAGCAATAATCTTATAAAGAAGATTAACCGTAATTATAGAACTATTGTATCGTTTAATTCAGTACTTATTGCACTTGGAGTGCTAGGAATTATACCTCCTACGACATCAGCACTTTTACATAACACTTCAACATTACTTATAAGTATGAACAGTATGAAGGACATACCTGTTGAAAGTGGATGTAAGTAATAGGTCAGGATACATCAATGAAGTGTTGTTTAATTGAATATTAGTTGGTGAAGAACGGACGACAAATATAAGCTACAGGCAGTCCTGCACACTATGTTCAATGCCAGAAGCTTCAATCGGCTGTCTCTAAGACTTTTCATATAGGTAGTTATAGGTGACGCTACCATTCGGACGCGCCGTCCGTGGCGCGGCCTCATTGCTTCGTACATCCATGTACGAAGCTAGCTGGGAGCGAAAGAAAAGTCTAAGAGTCAGCACGATTGAACTTCAAGTGCATTTCGCATAGTATGCCGAACTGCCTGTAGCTTATATTTGTCTGTGTTACGGCATAATGTAATACTGAATAT